>ENA-OQBD01000325-OQBD01000325.1-human-gut-metagenome-genome-assembly--contig:-NODE-325-length-26252-cov-2.605435_pt1 | contig 26252 bp, 20 predicted proteins | sample MGYA00242742_ERZ504543 | MGnify/ENA primary metagenome ERZ504543 (study PRJEB26092, sample SAMD00036239) | human gut metagenome | host: Homo sapiens | study: EMG produced TPA metagenomics assembly of...
TTATTTATAATTTCCCGGATAACTTAGAAAAACGGGCTAATCGCACGTTTATTAATAAACGTACCATTAGCCCGTTTTGTTCAATGCCTTGGAGCTGTTTTTTCTACTTATCGAGACTTTCTTTCCATCTTTGGGCATAACTATGCAAATAGATGCGATACCCTTTCCGATCCGGACATAATCTTCCCGTTTAAGGTTGGCTAAAGATGTGCGGATAGACCACTCGGGAGCATCAAAACCTCCTCCGTTCAGTAAAACCAAGGAAGTTTCCTGTGCCAGACGGAAAACGACATCCAGAGGTTCGTAATTCTTTTTTAGATATTCCACGAAATCATCCCCATAGAATTTCTTAGCCCAGACAAGCATATCGATCTCACTATAATATCCCGCACGCAAAGGGTCGTCTAATAAGGTGAATCCGGTGCTTTCCCACAATGTGTGTAAACGCTCGTGGATCATATCCTGCATCCTTTTCTTATAGGTATTTTCCGCATCTAATAGAGCGAAAGACGCAAACAGAGACATTTGTGTTTGTTGTGGCAAGGAAAGACCGGCCGTATGATTCAAGGCTACTTGACGGCTATCGGCTACCATACGATCAATAAAGCGGATATCCTCGGGATGTAAGGATAGACTGCTATATCGTTTTTTTAGAAGCTCCTGTTTATCTCTTGGCAATTCACGGATCATCCGGTCGTAAATATTATCTTGATGTAAAGCGATTATCGCCAATCTCCATCCGGTTGCCCCGAAATATTTGGAGAAAGAATAGACACATAACGTATTCTTTGGTAATTCGGCCATCATCGAGCGAAAATGCGGAATAAATGTTGCATACACGTCATCCGTAATAATCATAAGGTTGGGATTGTCGTTCCGTACGATCTCAACGATCCTATTCATCAATGCTTTTGTCAATCCGTATGAAGGCGGGTTGCTCGGGTTTGTATGAAAGCGGCTTTCACGCTAGGATCTTTTAGGACATCTAAATCCTTTTCTTGATATTGCCACGTGTGATAGCCGTCTTTTGTCATCTTCAAAGCTTTTATCTCTATGACATTAAAAAGATAACGGGCCTGTTCCGGAATCTCTATATAAGGAGTGAATACCGGAGCGAAAAGGACGATCTTGTCTCCCTTATTCAACAAGAAATTCTGCTGCAAGGAATCGAAGATGTAACACATGGCGGCAGTTCCGCCTTCGGTAGCGAAAAGGTCGAATACTCCCTCGGGGGGCCGGTTGTCACATAATTCTTGGTCTAAATAATCCCGCACGAGCATTTCCGTATATTTCAAGATACGATCGGGAACCGGATATTGATCACCAATGACACCTTCCGCCCATTCATATACAAGCTCATTCTCATCTACACCTTTTTCCGTGACCAGATATTCATAGGTACCCTTCAATAAAGTAGCGCCGGGAGATTGCGCATGTTTCTTTAGAAACTGTACGAAGCGAGACGCGATCCTTTTGCGGTTGGGAACCCCTGCGGCTCCGGCCATCTCATCTGCCAATTCGGTTTCCCGCTGGCATTCCTCCAAGGCGAACTGCCCTAATAGGAAGAATGCCTCCCGTGGAACCGTACTGATCCAGTTTGGATTTCCCCTTCCTGCGTTCAGCATGATGTGCGTACTTTTACGAGCGCTCTCATCCGCTAACTCTATCAAGATGTTCTTTAGCTCGAAAGGGCTAATCTCCGACATCTTTTTCTCATATTCTCTCGTGACATGTATTTTCTTCTTGTCCATACATTATATATATTACATGATTAGCACAATAACGACACCCCAGATGATTAATAAAGTATTACCCACCGCATAGGTAACGGTATAGCCTAAGGCTGGAGTCTCACTTCCTACGGCATCTTCCACCGCTCCTAATGCGGCAGTTGTCGTACGTGAACCCGCCGTACAACCTAAAGTAATAGCCGGGTGGAACTTAAAAACGTAACGTCCCATCAGAATACCGATGATAAGCGGGATAGATGTCGCTAAAGCACCGATAATAAATAAACTTATACCGACTTCCTTCAATCCGGTCACGAAACTGGGACCCGCCGTGATACCGACTACGGCGATAAACATATTCAATCCCAAATTATTTAATATCCAGACGGAAGGCTCCGGAATACGCCCGAAGGTCGGATGCTTAGAACGAAGCCATCCAAAGACGAGCCCGGCTATCAAAGCACCTCCACTCGTACTTAGGCTAATCGGGACACCCCCGAAATGAATCGCGAGCGAACCTAAAATTCCCCCTAAGAAAATACCGATACCCACGAAAATCAAATCGGTCTGATTGGTTGGGCGATCGGGATATCCTAAAGCCGTCGCCGCTTTATTTACCTCTGATTTCATGCCTACCAATTCCAGCATATCACCGGAATCTATCACCGTAGCGGCCAAGACCGGGATATTGATACCCGCACGCCTTACGGACTTGATGCTAACACCATGCATGAACGATTGATTGCGTAAATAGCAGATCTTTTCCCCACGTATTCCTTATGGATCACTAGTACGGGTAACGTCTCTGCCGGAAATCAAGCAATTCAATGTCATTGACCTCGTCGCCAATCCAGTTCTCCTCTCCGATCACGAATTCCCGGCGACCGCTTAGGACAACCTCATTTCCGGTATGTAAAACCAAATCCGGTTTAACATCGGTTACTACATTATTAATACGGACACGCTCCACGAACAAATGCCGTCCTAATTGGTCCAGATATTCCTCCAACTGCTTTTACGCTTTTTACCCTCCTTGAACCATTCATTACTAATCTTATAGGCCCGGTAAAGTTACCGGACGGGCGGCAGGCATAAAGCCCGGTTGCTCGCTCTCGTCGTTATTTCCCATTTTAGCCTCTAGCTCATTTACAGGCTTTTTTTCACGTAGTCGAGTCCTCCTAAAAGACGTGGCCCGATATCACTCACTAACCATGCGGATCCTGCCGTACCGAAAATATAAGTTACCGCATAGGCCACGGGCATCACGTTGACCATAGCGCTTTTATCCGTATCGCTAATATTCATCTGTCCGATCGTATCTTCGGCAACTCCTAATACTGCCGACATCGTCTGGGAGCCCGCCAATAATCCTGCGGCCTCGCCTGCGTTATATCCCATAAGTTTCGCCAGTAAAAAAGGAGCGATCAAGCAAAACACACACATGACGGCGGCGAAAAGCATTTGAGGAAGACCTTCCTTTTTCAATCCCCGGAAGAACTGTGGCCCAACACTATATCCTACAGCGAAGAGGAACATCAAGAAAAAGACGGACTTTAACGGTCCGCTTATATCGATTTTTAATTGCCCGATCAATACACCGACCAATAATACGCTGGTAACCGTTCCCAGCGTGAACTTCTTTATCTTAAACTTGCCAATCCAGAAACCGAGAGCTAAGGTTATGAAAATAGCTAGCTCCGGATAATGTTGAAGTAAATTAGTTATCCATTCCATATCTATTTATTTAATGTTAAACAAAAAAGATGCTATTGAAACAGGGATTCTTTGAAAGATGTTGTTACTTTTCGGGATTATTTATATAAATTTGCGACCGCTTAGGTGATAGAGTTTGTCTACCGACAATTCTATAAAAGGGAATCCGGTTAGAATCCGGAACAGTGCCCGCTACTGTGAAGCTCTTGAAAAGGAAAGCGTTCTGCTATGCCACTGTCTTAAGAAAGATGGGAAGGTTGCTTTCCGAGCCAGTCAGGAAACCTGCCAAGCGAAGTAATGATTAATTCCTCCCGGGGTTAGGAGTAATTAAGAGGATAGAAATATCACCTATATCTAAAAGATGTTGGAGACGGAATAATACGTTGTCTCCGTGGGATTGATATGTAATCTAATTATTAATATATTCATATGATGAGGAAACACTTACTATCTTTCTTCCTGCTGGTCATCAGCCTAGTTTGTCGTGCGCACGATGGCGAGAATTTTGTAGCATCCGATTTATTCGCCTCTTTACAACCGGGCGATAAGGCCGCTTTATTGATGGTACATTTTGGAACAACCCATGATGATACCCGTGCCTTGACAATCGACGCGATCAATCAAAAAGCGAAAGAAGCTTTCAAAGATGTTGAGTTGCGTGAGGCATGGACTTCTCGCATTGTAATGCGCCGCTTAAAAGCTCGTGGCGTAGAGAAACTGAACCCGATCGAGGCCTTGGAAAAATTAAAGACTGATGGTTATACACATGTCTTGATCCAATCCACGAATATAATCGAAGGTATCGAGATGGAATCCTTACGTAAGGATGTTGCCACCATGAAATCTTCTTTCAAGGAGATTCGTATCGGTAATCCTTTATTGTATACACCGGAGGATTATGAGGCGGTAATCGCCGCTATCATAAAAAATGGGGCGAAAGAAGGCGCTACTTTATTGGTAGGCCATGGCACTTATACACCGGCGACGGCCCAATATGCTATGTTGGATTATATGTTGAAGGAGAAGGGATTCAAGGATTATTCCGTAGGAACCATCGAGGGCTATCCTACTTTTGATACGATGGTAGCCCAAGTAAAGGCCAATGGAACGAAGAAAGTCTTGTTGATGCCATTTATGTTTGTTGCCGGAGACCATGCGAAAAACGATATCGCCGGTGATTGGAAAGAGGAATTGGAAAAGAAAGGCTACGAGGTAAGCGTATTTATGGAAGGTCTGGGACAGAATCCGGATATCCAGAAGATCTTCATCGAACATGCCCGTTTCATGGCTAAACATAAGATGATCGATATCGTTGATAAGAAGAAAGCTTATGCGGTAGAGAAGGACTAAAAAAGTTCACTACACAATGTTTTTTATTCCTTTCGGAAGAAAAAGTAATTCCTTCCGAAAGAAACTAAATTTTCATTCGAAGGAAAATGGAATTTCTTTCGAAAGGGATTTCACATGCATACAATAAACAGTTATAATGCTAAATATATGAAAAGAGTTTTGACAATCTTACCGTTGACAGCCTTATGTATCAGTACGATGCAGGCACAACACAAGAATGAGTACACGAATTTCGCCGATACGACATTCAATATTCAAGAAGTCGTAGCGACCGCCGCACGCAAGCCACGTCCACAAATCACGAAGTTGGACGTACCTATGAAATATCTTCCTATTTCAATTAATAGCATTACGGCGAGTAGTTTGGAGTTGCGAGGTATCCGTAATATCCAAGATGCGGTACGCTTTATGCCGGGCGTACGATTCCAAACATCTTATGGCGCATTTCAACAATTGTCGATCCGTGGTTTCGATCATTCTATCATGATGATAGACGGTATCCGCGATGAACGTTCGGCAATAAACAACTCTTATCCCGTACCCGATCTATCCTGTATCGAGTCTATTGAATTATTAAAGGGACCGGCTTCTGTACTTTACGGACATTCAGCCGTAGGTGGAACCTTGAATATCGTTCGTAAATCCCCGTCAGAGAAACAGAGCGTTAACGCCCGATTGGCCTATGGTAGTTACGAGAATAAAGAGGCGACGCTTGGCATGGGCGGTAAATTGGTCGGTCCGGTCAATTATTACGCCAATGTCAACTTTTCCGATCAAGAGGGCTGGCGTGATAATGGCAACCGTCGCTTTTCCGGTTATCTGGCATTGCAAGCTAAAATGACGGAACGTGACCTATTAGATGTTCGTGGAGGTTTTAACCGCGACTTCTATGGAACGGAGATTGGTCTTCCCGATTTAATGGCAAATGATGTATATAATGCGCAAACAGGACAGTTATATCTCCATAAAAATGATATGCTACCGGGACTTGACCGTGAGGCTCGCTACAATAACGAGTCCGACTTTATGAAGAATCACGCTTGGAACATATCGACGCAGTACACACATACTTTTTGGAACAGTGCGAAACTAACAGATCGCCTTTCTTACAATAACGACGATATCAACTATTTTGGGACGGAAGCCCTCGACTATCTCGAAAGTGATGATCCGATCTATGATCATTATTATATGAAAAATGGCCAGAAAAAATATATCTGTTTGGACAGTGTATATCTTTCTTTCCCGCTTCGCTTCTCCCATATAGCCAAGACGGTAGCCAATACGCTCGAGCTAAGCGGTAAATTCAGGACGGGTGAGATAAAGCATACGTATATGGGAGGTTACTCTTTCGTCGCCTTGAATCGTACCAGCTATTCGGGATATAATTTAGGAGATGATGTTCAGGGTCCCGGCCTTTATTCGCATGTATCCGTTTATGATCCGCATAGCATGGGATATATGACCAGTAAATTCTCGAAAGCAACGGTTACGCATCATTATTCCAACAGCCTTTATCTTCAAGATATGGTTGAGTTCAACGAGCAATGGAAGGTATTAGCCGCTCTACGTTACGACTTTTTCCGTTATATGTCCGCCAGCGCTACAACTCCTACCGGACGACGTGAGTATGAGGAACATTCAAGCTTCAATATGATAAAGAATAAGGCGTTGACTTATCGTTTCGGAGCGGTCTATCTGCCCCATCCGAATACATCCATTTATGCTTCTTTCGCTTCTTTCTTCAAACCGATCCGTACGTTCTATCAAGATAATGTCGTTTATGTAGGAGGTGATGGAAATCGTTTCGAGCCTGCTCGCAATGAGGAAGTATTTAAGCCGGAGAAAGGATACCAAGCCGAGGTGGGGCTTAAATATCAATTGAACAATATATTAAGCGCCAATGCCAGCTTGTTCTATATCCGGAAGATGAACAGTACGGCTACGTTGACCAACAACTATCAAGTGGAGGAAAACGGCGAGACTACCACGATGAGCGTAATCGGACAGGTGGGTGTACAAGATTCCAAGGGTTTTGATTTTGATGTCACTCTTTCTCCGGTAAGCACCTTAGCGCTGACGATCGGTTATGGATTGAACGACTCCAAGATCCGGGAGATGAAAGAAATAAAGGATCCGGAATTGATCGAGGCTATCTATGGCAATAACCCGGATGAGACAAAGCAACAATTGAATAGCCAAGAAGGAAACTGGCAGAGCAACGTACCGAACCAGACTTTCTACGCATACGGCAGTTATACCATCCTCGGGGTGTCTTGAAGAATCTGGAATTTCACTTGAGTAGCAGTTATACCGGTAAAGTATACCGTAATACATCTAACAACTCTTGGTTCGATCCGTATTGGGTAACCGATTTCGGTATGTCTTATTTGTTGAACAACAATATTCACCTTACATTCAACTTGAATAACTTGTTTGACAACAATTATTATAACCAAGCGCTCGGACAACAGATGGTGCCAAGCATGCCTCGTAATTTCCAAGTGGCTATCTCCTATACATTATAATATATAGAACATACGCTCATGAATCTATTGACAAAGATCATGCAATTTATACACAGGATACTGGGCACGGCACTCAGTATCCTGTTCCTCGTTTGGTTCCTATCGGGATTGGTAATGATCTACCATACGTTCCCGCGAGCGGACCGGGCCGATAAACGGGCGAAGATGGATATTCTCTCTCCGGAGAATCTTCCTTCGTTAGACCAGATAGAGAAACGTTTACCGCAGAACGAGCGGATAAACCATGTTACCTTAAACAGCTATTTGGGACAAACTGTTTTTCATCTCCGGACGGAGAAAGGGAGCTATGATATTCCTGCCGACTCGACGGAAAGATTACCCGTAATCGACTGGAATCATATCCAACGTGTGGCATCACTATGGAATACCTCTTCCATAGCGAAGGTAGATTCCTTGTACACCTTGGACCAATGGATTCCATTCGGTCGTTTAAAAGAGGAATTTCCGATCTATAAATTCCATTTCGCCGATCCGGAACGACATGAATTATACATATCCTCTAAATCCGGGGAGGTTTTGCAATATACGGATAAAAACAGTCGTTTCTGGGCTTGGCTCGGGGCGATCCCTCATTGGGTCTATTTCACTTCCTTGCGGCAAGACGCTGAATTATGGATAAAGGTAGTTGTCTGGTTATCCGGAATCGGGTGCGTTATGTGTATCGCCGGGATCTATTTAGGAATACGGGATTTCCGGTTAGCGAGGAGACGTCATTTGATTTCCCCTTATAAGAAGTTCTGGTATAAATGGCATCATATTCTTGGGGTGTTATTCGGTTTATTCGTCCTCACCTTCTGCTTTAGTGGTATGATGTCTTTGGCTCGTGTACAGGATTGGGGGTTGAAAGCCAAGCTCGATATAAACCCGGTTCAAGAACTGCGGAAGATGGCTCCTTCCCCACTCGATTATCCGTTGGATTACAGGGCGGTCGTACAAGCCTATCCCGGCCAGATCCGTCAATTGGAATGGAGTAGTTTTGGTGATATACCCTTTTACATCGTACAAACAGACACGAAGGATATTGTCGTGAACGCAAATAAGAGTGACGGGATATCTTTATTGAACCTGCGACCGGAAGAAATCCGTTCCGTATTGTCTCAGATACATGGTATCGGGACCACGGCTGATATCAAACTGTTGGATGCTTATGATACGTATTATATCTCACGAAAAAGGAATTTAGAACTCCCGGTCTGGAAAGTATCTATTCAAGACGTGGATAATAGTTGTTATTACATTAATCCCCGTAATGGACAATACCGTTATGTAAATACGCCGTCTCGTTGGAACCATTGGATGTATCCGGCATTGCATAGCTTGAATCTGAAATTCTTGGTAGATCATCCGGTCTTATGGAATATCGTGATGTGGGGAACCATGTTGGGAGGCACGTTCGTTTCCTTATCCGGTGTATGGCTTGCGATAAAATATATCAGGCGAAAAGCGAGAAGAAAGAAGTAAAGCCTGTATATTTGTATTATATTTATTGAGAACATTGTATTATAAAATAGATTTGAATGAATAAAGGCAAGATTATAGTCGCCGGAATCGGCCCCGGTAGCGAGGCCGATATAACGCCTGCGGTTTTGGCCGCTATCCAAAGCTCGGATGTCATCATAGGATATAAATATTATTTCCGTTTTATCACCCACTTGCTTCGTGAGGGAACGGAATGTATAGATACAGGTATGAAACGTGAGCAAGCTCGTGCCGAGCAAGCTTTCGCTTATGCGAACGAGGGAAAGACGGTTTGCGTGATCAGTTCCGGTGACGCCGGTATTTATGGCATGACTCCTCTGATTTATGAGATGAAGAAAGAATCCGGAAGCGAGATCGAGATCGAGTCGTATCCGGGCATCAGCGCTTTCCAGAAAGCTGCGTCCTTGCTTGGCGCTCCTATCGGACATGATTTCTGTGTGATTTCCCTCTCAGACTTGATGACTCCTTGGGAACTGATCGAGAAACGGATTCACGCGGCGGCCATGGCCGATTTTGTTACGGCGATCTATAATCCAAAAAGCGAGGGACGTTATTGGCAACTCTATCGTTTAAAAGAATTGTTCCTGCAAGAACGCAAGCCGGAGACTCCGGTCGGTTATGTACGTCAGGCCGGACGGGAGGAGCAAGAAGTATTCGTCACTACGCTCGCAGATCTGGACCCCGAGCAGATCGATATGTTTACGGTAGTCTTGATCGGAAACTCACAAACATATCTTTCCGGGAATCATATGATCACTCCCCGGGGATATTATGGCGAGATCAAACAAAAGAAAATGGATACGGGTATCGGACAGGACATCATGATCCGTAGTTTCCGTACGATCGAGAAGGAATTGAAAAACCAAGAGATCCCGTTGGATAAGAAATGGGCGTTACTCCATGCCATTCATACGACGGCCGATTTCGATATGGAAAATATCCTTTATGCCGACCCGGATGCTGTCTCTACATTATATAATAAGATCAACGGCGGGGAAGTTCCTACGATCATCACCGATGTCACGATGGCTGCTTCCGGCATTCGTAAGGGAGCTCTGCAACGTCTGGGTGTCGAAGTGAAATGCTACCTTCAAGACGAGCAGGTCGCTGAGATGGCTTCGAGCAAAGGAATTACCCGTACTCAAGCCGGTATTCGTCGGGCCGTGGAAGAGCATCCGACCGCTCTGTTTGTCTTCGGGAACGCCCCGACCGCCCTTATGGAATTATGCGATTTAATACGTAAAGGTAAAGCCACTCCAGCTGGCATTATCGCGGCTCCGGTAGGTTTCGTACATGTGCAGGAATCCAAACATATGGTGAAACCTTTTATCGGTATACCGAAACTAATCGTGGAAGGTCGTAAAGGAGGTAGTAATTTAGCGGCTACGCTAGTGAATGCCATCCTTTGTTTTAATGACGCAGAACAATTAAAGCCGGGAAGAGACGTATGAACCGATTTTATGTCATAGGGCTGGATGATAATATGCGGCAATACTTTCCGCCGGAGGTATTGGAGATAATCTCGTCCCACCGGGTGTTCTCCGGAGGCGTGCGGCATCATGAGATCGTACGTTCGCTCTTGCCCGAGAAAGCGGACTGGATCGATATAAAAGTCCCGTTGGACGAGGTCTTCGATCGCTATCGTTCGTAACGACGGTCGGGAAAAGCATCGTTGTATTCGCTTCCGGAGATCCTTTGTTTTTCGGATTCGCCGTTACGATCAAAACCGATTGCCGGATGCGCAAATCCGCCTGTACCCGTCATTTAAATACCTTGCAACTCTTGGCACAAAAATCTATTGATGCCTTACCACGATATGCGGATCGTCTCCCTTACCGGACGGCCTTGGCACGAGTTCGATCGTGCCTTTGATCGAAAAGTGCGTCTAAGATAGGCGTGCTCACGGATCGGGAACATACGCCTACGACTATCGCTCGCCGGATGCTGGAATACGGCTATGATAATTATACCATGTTCGTGGGAGAACGATTAGGAAATACCGAACGGCAGAGCATCCGCCAATTCAGTATACAAGCCGCAGCAATGAATAATTTCGTTCATCCGAATTGCTTGATTCTCCGGAAAGAGCGTGACGGGCATTCCCGTAAGTTCGGCCTGCCGGATTCCGCTTTCGAGCATTTGAACGGACGGGAGAAGATGATAACCAAAATGCCGATCCGTTTGTTATCTTTAAGCATGCTGGATCTGATAAACCGGGAACGTTTTTGGGATATCGGCTTTTGTACGGGTTCTGTCTCGATAGAGGCTAAATTGCTGTTCCCGCATTTGCATATCACGAGTTTTGAGATCCGGGAAGAGGGACGAAAGTTTAATGACTGAGAATTGTCATCGTTTTGGGACTCCGGGTATCGAGGCTATAATCGGAGATTTCTTATCGGTGGATTTATCAGCGTTGGAGGCTCCGGATGCAATCTTTATCGGCGGACATGGCGGGAAATTAGTGGAGATCCTTATGGTAGTTTCCAAAAAGATGAAAGAGAGCGGTGTCATCGTCTTCAACTCCGTATCCGACGAAAGCAAAGCGCTTTTAGAGGAAGCGGTCCGCCAAACCGGTCTTCGGATATCCGCCCAAACCCGTATCACGATTGATGATTTTAAATACGATTACCGTGAATGTTATTTATAAATTATGAGTACAATATCAATTATTCCAATATCCGATAGCAGCCGGGTGCTTGCTGAGCGAATTCTAGCCTCTTATCCCGAGGCGAAGATCTTACCATTCGGCTCTTTCTCAAAAGAGGGTTTTTCACGAATCCAGTAGTTTGGTATTTATAGGAGCGATGGGAATTTGCGTACGCAGTATCGCTCCCTTCGCGGAAGATAAGCATACTGATCCTGCCGTGGTTTGTATAGATAGTACCGGCAAATACGTGATTCCTGTCTTATCCGGACATATCGGTGGAGCGAACGATCTTTCCAAAGAGTTAGCGAACCTATTAGGAGCCGAAGCGATTATTACGACACAAAGCGACAACGCAAACCTATGGGCGCTCGATACATTAGGGAAGAAATACGATTGGACCTTGATCGTCAAAGATAGCAATGCCGCCATCTCCACTTTTGTCAATGGAAAACCGACAGCGCTACTCCTTGATATACGAGATAAAGGAACGGATTATTTGGAGCGTACGGTCCCGTCTCATGTCTCTATCTTTTATTCCTTCGAGGCGATACCGCAGCAAGACTATGAGTTATTGATGATCGTCAGTCCCAAACAATACGATACATCCATCCATACGATCACCTATATACCGAAAGTCCTCCACCTAGGAATGGGTTGCCGCAAGGATATGCAAGGCGATCCTACGGTCGTTTACGAACATATTAAAGATGTATTGCGTGATAAACGCCTGTATCCGGAGGCCTTGGCGGATGTAAATACAATCGATTTGAAGAAATGCGAACCGGTGCTGACATTACTGGCTTATGGAGTTATGGAATGCCCTTTCCACACCTATACATCGGAGGAGCTGAAAGAAATCCCGGTACCCAATCCCTCGGAGAAAGTACTGGAGGTAACCGAATCCCCAAGTGTATCGGAAGCTTCCGCCATTTATGCGGCTCATGGCGGTCCGCTTTTGGTCGAGAAGCAAAAAGCGGATTTAGGGAAAGGAAATGAATATACCTTTGCCGTAGCGTTAGATCGGACGGCCTGCCGTGAGGGACATATCGAGATCGTAGGAGCCGGTCCCGGCGATCCGGACTTGATCTCTATCCGCGGGCGGCAAATGTTGGAGAAAGCTGATTTGATCCTGTATGCAGGAAGCCTCGTCCCGAAAGAACTTACCTTATGCGCAAAGGCAGGCGCTACGGTGCGAAGCTCGGCGGATATGAATCTGGAAGAACAGTTCGCGTTGATGAAAGAGTTTTATGATAAAGGATTGTTTGTCGTTCGTTTGCACACGGGCGATCCTTGCATCTATGGAGCTATTCAAGAGCAAATGAATTACTTTGATCAATACGGGATGGATTATCATATCACTCCGGGTATTTCCTCTTTCCAAGCCGCCGCCGCCGCTCTTTATTCCCAGTTCACGATTCCGGAGAAAGTACAAACGATCATCCTCACTCGTGGCGAAGGACGTACGCCCATGCCTGAGAAAGAGCAACTGCACAAACTGGCTCAAAGCCAAAGTACGATGTGTATCTTCTTAAGCGCCGGTGTCGTAGAGAAGGTCCAAGAGGAATTATTGCGACATTACGCTCCAACCACTCCGGTAGCCGCTTGCTATAAATTGACATGGAAAGACGAGCGGATCTACCGTGGGCAACTGAAAGATCTCGCCAAGATCGTAAAGGAGAATCATCTTACGTTGACGACATTACTTGTCGTCGGGGATGCCATCGATAACCGCAAGGGCCTATCTCGCTTATATGCGGATGAATTCAAACATCTTTTCCGTAAGTAATGATACTGATTCTTGGAGGAACGACAGAAGGCCGTGTGGCTGTGCGGGTAGCGGACGAGGCAGCCGCTACCTATTACTATTCTACGAAAGGAACTTTGCAATCCATTGAATGCGCTCATGGAATCCGTTTGACCGGAGCCATGAATGCGGAGGAAATGGAGTGTTTTTGTCGTGACCACGCAATTAAGCTATTGATCGATGCGGCACACCCTTTCGCTCAAGTGTTACACCAAACGATCGAACAGGTATCGAAATGCTTACGGATTCCGGTGATTCGTTACGAACGTCGGTATCCACTTCGTGATGAGGACTTGATTTGGTGCGATAGTTATGCAGACGCAATTCGCCAAATGGAAAATAAAGGTATCCAACGGCTACTTGCCCTCAGTGGCGTGAACACCCTTGCCCCGCTCCGTCCTTATTGGCGATCGCATACCACTTGGTTACGTATATTGGAGCGGGAGGAATCTTTGTCGTTGGCCGAGAAGCAGGGCTTCCCCCAAGAAAGTCTGGTTTTCTATCGAGAAGGCGAGGATGAGTTAAAGTTGTTGGAGCAACTCCATCCGGACGCCATCTTGACAAAGGAAAGTGGTTTCTCCGGCTATTTTACGGATAAAGTGAACGCTGCCCGCCAATTCGGAATACCAGTATTTGTCGTGAAGCGTCCCGCATTACCGGAAACTTTCTACCGAGTGTATGGTGAAGACGGATTGCGCAAACAAATTGAACGCCTATTACCAGAATTCTTTCCCTTGAAAAGCGGATATACGACCGGAGCTTGTGCTACCGCCGCCGCAAAAGCCGCTTTATTGGCCTTATTATCACGGAAGGAACAAACAGAAAGCCAGATAACATTACCCTCGGGAGAACAGATAACGTTGCCGGTAGCCTATACCGAATGGGCCGGGTGTTCCGCCGCCACCTGTACCGTGATCAAGGAGTCTGGGGATGATCCGGACGTGACGAATCATAGCCGGATCCGGGTTACTGTTCAATTATCTCCCGATGCATCCGGTTGTGCCATCGCCGTGGCAGAGTCGTGCCACGATGATGGCACAGCTGTGCCAAGCCGATGGCACAAGCGTGCCACGGTAATGGCACAAGAAGAACATTGTCAAGAAACAGAAAGCGACGATACGGGAAGAGTCATCTTCCAAGCAGGTGAAGGAGTCGGAACCGTGACCCTTCCGGGACTCGGCTTGAAAGTCGGCGGCCCGGCTATAAACGCCACGCCCCGTAAGATGATCCGGCAAGAGCTGATTCCACTCCTGCCCTCACCCGATTCCGTCGCTATTGTCACGGTCTCGGTTCCCGGTGGCGAGGAGTTGGCGAAACGTACCTTCAATCCGAAACTTGGAATTATCGGGGGAATCTCCATTATCGGGACATCCGGAATTGTGCGTCCTTTCTCATCGGACGCTTTTATCGCCTCGATACGGAAAGAAGCCAGTGTCGCCAAAGCGATAGGTTGCGAGACGTTGGTTATTAATTCCGGGGCGAAGAGTGAACGCTACCTTCGGAGCTTATACGCTTCTTTGCCTCCACAATCATTCGTCCATTACGGGAACTTTATCGGAGAGACGCTAAAGATCGCTGCCGATTTAGGTTTCAAGCAGGTTATCTTAGGCATCATGATCGGCAAGGACGGTGAAACTTGCGGAAGGTTTCCTAGATACACACAGCAAAAAAGTCGTCATGAACAAAGGCTTCCTTCAAGATGTAGCGAAAGAAGCGAAATGCGAGGAGGCGACCGTAGATGCAATCAATCGGATTACGTTGGCCCGTGAATTATGGGAGCTTCTTGCGGAAAAAGAACAAAATCGTTTCTTCCCATTACTTTTACAAAAATGTAAATCGTATTGCGCTCCCATCCTTCACGACGGCGAACTAACCTTGCTGTTAATATCCGAAGAGGGCAAGGTCTTATACCAATCTTAGCTGTAGAGACGCAGCACGCACGCTACGTATCTACAACCCCCAGACTGTAATAGCATTTCTTTTTAGCTGTTTATTCTTTTTTATTAGGGATTCTTTAAGAATACATATTAGGAGGATTTCGTACTTTTGCCCTCTAAATATTGATTAAAATAATGTTTAGATATCTTTTAATTTATATGGCCTGCCTTCTATTCGCCTTTTCCGTAAAGGCGCAAGGTATTTCCAATGACACGATTCCGAAAGAAGTGCTGATGCTGGACGGTAAGCCTATGACCGAAAAGCAAATACAACGTTATCATAAACAATTACATAAAGACTCCATACGGGCCAACAAAAGGATCTGGTGGTCTATCCTTGGCGGACCGTCTTACACACCGGAAGCCTCCTTTGGCGTAGGTGGCGCGGTTTTGGCTAGCTTTCGCTTAAACAAGAATGATACGATATCCCAACGATCGTTTATCCCTGCGGGATTTAACATCACCTTAAACGGGACGTTCGTTTTTGCCGGTGCCGGTACCTTATTCTTCAACGAGAATCGCTTCCGTATTTATATCAGTTACGGTTATCGGAACGAACCTTCGCATTATTTCGGGAAAGGCTATGAGACGATCGAGCAAATCGAGAAGAGCGACTCGACAACGAAATTCCATAAGAGTTCTTTCCAACTATATCCCCGTTTCGTATGGGAAGTTAGGCCTCATTTATATACGGGTCCTCTTTTTGATATTAATTTCAGCAAATCAGATGATATTAACCCGGTGATGGCCGAAGATCCTTATTTCAATAAGTTCAAACGAGATTATGTCAATATCGGTGTCGGCGGCTTGATTCAATACGATACACGAAATGACGTGGCGACCCCAAGTTCCGGTATGTTACTAAGCGCGATCGCTAAAGTGTATGGAAAGTATTTAGGCGGTGCATATAATTATGAGATGTTCGAGTTAGAATACCGCCAGTTCCAGCAAGTATTTCGTCCTCGTAGCACCTTGGCATGGATCGCCAAGACACAAATCGGTGTGGGAAACGTTCCTTTTACGGAGCTTCCTTCGTTTGGCTCTCCTTTCGATCTTCGCGGATACTATTGGGGCAAGTACCGTGACAAGACCATGGCGTATGGGATTCTGGAGTATCGTCATATGTTCGGCAGCGTGGAGAAATATAAGAGCGGTAATTTCTGGGCGAAGTGTGGTTTTGTTGGCTGGGTCGGCACGGGTACGATCGGAAACGCTCCTATCGTAGACTGGAATAAATGGAAGTTCAACTACGGCGTAGGCTTACGTATCCAAATGCAACCCGGCAAGAACTTCCGCCTAGACGTAGGCAAAGACCCGAACCAAAAAGGGATGGCGGTTTATATGAATATGACGGAAGCTTTCTAAAACCAGAAGGCTCCCGTCTACGATTTATGGAAGTATAACCTTGCGTTAAAATTATCGTTTAAAAGCCGGAAATACTTAATATCGATTTTTTTCACTAAGTTTGCGTCGTCGAAGGGGTGCCATACTATATGGGCTGAGATCATACCCTTACTACTTGATGCGGGTAATGCCGCCGTAAGAAAAACCGAATGTTAGATGGATAAAAATGAAACGTACCGTTATCCGGTAGCTTTAACGATCGCGGGCTCTGATAGTGGCGGTGGTGCCGGAATACAAGCGGATATTAAGACTTTTTCCTCGCTAGGGGTTTTTGGAGCCTCGGCGATAACGGCTATAACCGCTCAAAACACACAGGGAGTGCGAGGGATCCAAGCGATCTCTCCCGAGATTTTGAGAGGACAAATCGAAGCTATTCTTGAGGATTTCATCGTAGATGCCGTAAAAATAGGGATGCTACATAACAAGGATGCCGTAAAGGTCGTATCTGAAACTTTATCTTCCTTCCAACAGACTTCTATCATTTTAGATCCAGTGATGATATCCACGAGCGGAAGTAAATTATTGGAGGATGACGCCATCCGAACCATCATTGATGAGTTGTTCCCTAAAGCGACACTGCTTACTCCGAATATTCCCGAGACGGAATATCTTTCCGGTATAAAAATCAATAACGAGGCGGATATCTTACTTGCCGCCCGGAAATTGCAGGAAAAAGGATGTAACGCTCTATTGATTAAAGGGGGGCATATTCCCGGAGTAGAAACGGTGGATCGGTTATTTATCAATGAGAATAATCCGATTTGTCTGGCCTTGCCAACAGTGGAGACCTTCAATACCCATGGAACGGGCTGTACGCTATCGTCCGCCATCGCCGCTTATATGGCACTCGGCCATTCATTGGTGGAAGCCGTACGATTAGCCAAGGAATATATGAATAACGCGCTCGTTCACGGGGCAAATGTATGCATGGGAAAAGGGCACGGACCTGTAACCACTTCTTCTCACCCTCTGCCCTTCATAAAATCCGATGGAATCATGAATAAGCTGGTCGTAATACTACACCTTATTTTTTCGCGGATGAAGCTTCTTTGATCGAACTTCTATTCGCGGAAGGAATGTCTCGTTTACATCTACGTAAACCGGATTGTAAACGTGATGAATTGGAGGGCTTATTGGATAAAATCTCTCCGGCTTATTACGACAGGATCGTTCTTCATGATTGGTTTACCTTGGCAGAAGAAAGGGCTTTAGGAGGAGTCCATTTGAACAAGAGGAACCCGGAAGCTCCACCTTTATATAAAGGCAGTATAAGTCGTTCTTGCCATAGTCTGGAAGAGATTATCGAGTATAAACCGGTATGCGACTATGTATTCCTTAGCCCGATCTTTCAGAGTATATCCAAAGAAGGATATGGTAGCGGATTCTCCTTAGATGGATTGCGAAACGCGAAGGGCATCATCGATGATAAGGTGATTGCCTTGGGAGGAATCTGCCCGCGGACAATAACGAAATTAAAAGATATCCCCTTCGGCGGTGTCGCCGTTCTCGGGGCCCTTTGGGGAAACGATCCCTCCCTTCTTGTTGCGGATCAACTCATAAAACAATTCAAACGATTACAAGTATGGCCTTAAATTATTATTTCGGATATGATGAGAATGGAAGAGTCGGTCGGAGAACAACCGGATTACGCCCCCCTTTTGGTGGAAACAATCGCTTGATGTTTATAACGCATCGTACGCCTAAATATACGGAATGCGACGAGGTACGCATGGCAATCCAAGGAGGGTGCTCATGGATACAGTTGCGCATGAAGGATGGGATTTATGAGGATACCGTACGTACATGTGCCACTATCTGCGCGGAAGAATGTGAGCGAATCGTGGATTTCTGCGTAAACGATGATCTGGAGGCTGCCGTGACATGTGGCGCTACGGCTTGTCATCTGGGTAAGAATGATATGCCCTTGGATATCGCTTGGGAAGTACTGAGAGACAAGTTAGATTCCAATGCCATCTTCTATATCGGGGCTACGGCGAATACTTTTGAGGATATCCGGCTGGCCGTAGAACGAGGCGCCTCGTATATCGGACTAGGGCCGTATCGCTTTACGGGTACCAAGAAGAATTTGAGTCCCATCTTAGGCTTGGATGGTTATCGTAAAATAATCGCTCAATGCAAGGAGGCTGGCATTGATATTCCTATCTTTGCGATAGGTGGTATTACGCTGGAAGACGTAGGCCCTTTGATGGAGACGGGTATAACCGGAATCGCTGTTTCGGGCGCGATTATCAATGCTTCCGATCCCGTGGAGGAAACCCACCGGTTTATAGAGGAAATCAATAAGTACTAAACTAAATACATATGGCTACTAAAAAGAATATGCGTATTTCCTATCCGTCCTCGGAAAAGATTTATGTCCCGGGCGAGATCAATAAGATCAAGGTTGGTATGCGTAAGATTAAATTGTTGGACACGGTAACCTTGGATGAGCATGGAGAGCGAATCTTCAAGAAGAACAATCCGGTAATCGTTTACGATACGAGCGGCCCGTATTCCGACCCCAAGATATCGATTGATATCGTTAAAGGACTTCCTCGTATACGTGAGGAGTGGTACGGTAAGCGTAAGGATGTGGTTCAATTGCCGGAATTGACTTCCGCTTATGGCCGTGAGCGATTGGCGGACGCGAGTCTGGATTCCCTGCGTTTCCCCAAGCGATACTTGCCTTTCCGGGCTAAAGAGGGTAAGAATATCACCCAGATGTATTATGCGAAGAAGCGCATTATCACTCCGGAAATGGAGTACGTGGCGATTCGTGAGAACCAGCAAATCGAGGCTTTGGGACTGAAGTCTTATATCACGCCGGAGTTCGTCCGCAAGGAAATCGCCGCCGGTCGCGCGATCATCCCGGCGAATATCAATCACCCGGAAGCCGAGCCGATGATTATCGGTAAGAAGTTCTTGGTAAAGATCAATACCAATATCGGCAACTCCGCTCTTTCCTCCGGTATCGACGAGGAGATCGAGAAGGCTATATGGAGTTGTAAATGGGGCGGAGACACGTTGATGGATCTCTCTACCGGCGATCATATCCATGAGACGCGCGAGTGGATTATTCGTAACTGCCCGGTTCCGATGGGTACGGTTCCTATTTATCAAGCCTTGGAGAAGGTGAGTGGTAAGGTAGAGGACCTTTCTTGGGAGATCTATCGGGATACGTTGATCGAGCAGGCGGAACAGGGCGTGGATTATTTCACGATCCACGCGGGTTTGTTGCGCAAGCATGTGGAGCTGACGGCGACTCGCTTGACGGGGATTGTCTCCAGAGGCGGATCTATCATGGCCAAATGGATGCAGCTTCATGACGAGGAAACTCTGTACACACATTTCGCCGAAATCTGCGAGATACTAAAGGCATATGACGTGGCGGTCTCTATCGGAGACGGGCTTCGCCCCGGTTCTATCTATGACGCGAACGACGCGGCACAATTCGCCGAGCTTCACACGATGGGAGAACTGACGAAAATAGCTTGGGAACAGTTCGTGCAAGTGATTATCGAAGGCCCGGGCCATGTTCCCATGAATAAGATCCATGAGAATATGAAGGAACAACAGTATGCCTGCCATGGAGCGCCGTTCTATACGCTGGGCCCGTTGACGACCGATATCGCTCCCGGATACGATCATATCACGTCGGCTATCGGTGGCGCGCAAATCGCTTGGCATGGGACGGCCATGATCTGCTACGTTACGCCGAAGGAGCATTTGGGATTGCCGAATAAGGAAGACGTGCGTAATGGGGTGGTCGCTTATAAGATAGCGGCGCATGCCGCTTGACTTGGCGAAAGGGCATCCCGGCGCTCAAGTACGTGATTAACGCGTTGAGCAAGGCACGCTATGAGTTCCGCTGGAAAGACCAGTTCAATTTGTCCTTGGACCCGGAAAGGGCTTTACAGTATTATAAGGAGAGTGCTGTTACGGATGGAGAGTACTGTACGATGTGCGGTCCTAATTTCTGCGCTATGCGGTTAAGTAAGGATTTGCAAGGTTGTAAATAAAATACTGTTTTGAGGGGATGAGACGGGGCACGCCCCGTCTCTACAATTGAGTGATTTGTTTTCCGCATTCGTAGCCTTCCTCATATAGTTCTTCCAGTTTCTTTGTGTCGCTTCCGGTACGGCCGACTTTAATCGGGCTTTGCGGACGGATGACGAAAGCTTTTCCTTCGGCCTCCAGTTGGTCTATGTAATCCAAGACCTCGTTGTACCGCCGGTATCGTAGTCGCAACTGTTCCCGGATCGCCGGGTATTTGTTATAAATAAAGCCGGGAAGGTAAAAATCTTTCTCTTCTTTCCGATAGCCTTTGTTACGGGTAAGGATGATGACGTTCTTGGAGAAGCCGTCGGCGATAGCCCGTCGGATAGGGATGGCATCGCATACGCCTCCGTCGACCATCGGTATCCCGTCTACATACGTAATTGGACAGAGGATCGGTAAGGTGCAAGATGCTTTACAGATATCCACCAAACGTTTCTTATCTTTCTTCTCCTCGAAATATTCCGCTTTACCCGTCAAGCAATTGCTCGTGACCATAACGAACCGATCCTTGGACTTGAAATAGGTATCGTAATCCAACGGATAATACAAATCCGGATAGACATAAAACAAGAAATTCAGATCGATATATCCCCTTCCCCGTAAGAAATGACGAAGACCTATGTAATTATATTTCTTCAATAGGTCGATATTGCTAAAACGAGAGCGTCCCCGCTGGCGGGAAGCATACGAGATTCCGTTACTCGCGCCCGCCGATACTCCGATCGTATAAGGAAACCAAATATCATGATCCATAAAACTAATCCAATACTCCCACCGTAAATATGGCACGCATTCCGCCACCTTCCAAACACCAAACCTGTCTGACTATCTATTTCCATATATATACCTCTGAATTAAAAAAGCCATTGCTGGGTTCCCACCAAGCAATGGCCACAAAAATATAATAAATCAGCGATAAATAATAGTTCCTTTTTAGAATTTACTTGGTCACTTCGTTCACTAAGGGACGGCCTTCCTCGAAATCCTTGATGTTCCGCAAGGTAGTATCGGCGATATTATGCAGAGCCTCTTTCGTGAAAAACGCCTGATGGGAAGTAACGATCACATTGTTGAACGAGAGTAGACGGGCCAAGACATCATCATCGATAATCTTATCCGATTTATCCTCGTAGAAATAGTCTCCTTCCTCCTCGTAGACATCCAATCCAGCGGCGGAGACTTTCTTGGTCTTCAATCCCTCGATCAAGGCGTTGGTATGGATCAGTAACCCGCGTCCCGTATTGATAATCATTACGCCGTCTTTCATCTTGGCGATCGAATCGTCGTTGATCAGATAACGGGTCTGGTCAGTCAACGGGCAATGCAAGGAAATGATATCGGACTCTTTGTATAACTCGTCTAAAGAGACATAGGTGATCCCTTCCTCCTTGGCGAATTTCTCATCCGGATACAGGTCGTTTGCCAATACACGCATCCCCAATCCTTTTAAGATATGAATCAATATCTTGGCGATCTTTCCGGTACCGATAATACCGGCGGTCTTGCCATGCATATCAAATCCCATCAAGCCATTCAAGGAGAAGTTGCCATCTCTCGTACGCCAGTATGCCCGGTGTATCTTACGGTTTAACGATAACATCAAGGCCAACGTATATTCAGCGACCGCATAGGGTGAGTAGGCCGGTACGCGTACGACCGGTAATTTCCCTCTGGCGGCATTCAAATCCACATTATTAAAACCGGCGCAACGAAGCGCCAACAGTTTCACGCCATTGGCAACCAAAGCGTCTATTACGGCGGCATCAGCCGTGTCGTTCACGAAAATACATACAGCGTCTACCCCTTGGGTTAAGACGACATTATTGATATTCAAATGTCCTTTATAGTAACGAATATCGAACTCATACCGCTCATTGATCTTATCGAAAGAAGCGATGTCGTAGGGTTTAGCACCAAAAAAACGCAATCTTATACGCCATATAACTTTAGTTTTTTAATATAACTAAATTAAGCCCTTGATTGTTTATCGAAAAAGAAATCCATTCGTTTAATTATAGTACTTTTGTCCGCTGGGTAACAATATAGATGAGCATGAATCAATCCCATAAAAGATCTTTTATAGCAGTTCTTATTTTTATTGGCTTTCTCTTGTTTATGGCATTTTGGGGCATCGACCTGATCTTAGGGGCGTATGCGGGACATAAATTGAGTAAACTTGCCGAAAGGCATCATCTTGACATACGCTATGATAAGATCCGGTTGATAGGGCTGAGTACCGTACGTATGGAGGGATTGACCGTTATCCCGATTGATGCTGATACGTTGATACATGCGGACAGGCTTCAAGCGAAACTGGAGCTTGGCAGATTATTGCTACTTACCCCTGCCATAGAGAGTGTACAAGCGGATAATTTGCATATTCATTTTATTAAGAAGGGAGAGAGAGCTAATTTTGATTTCCTTTATAAACCATCGAATCACCTAGGTGAGCCAGAGGAAACAGCTGTAGATGATAAGGAACGGGATTACGCACGCAAGGCTGAACGCTCCCTTAGTCTCCTTTTCAATTTATTGCCCGGAAATGCCTTGGTACATGATTTATGTGTTTCTTATAGTAATAAAGGAGATGAACTAATACTAGAGATACCCGAGCTCAATCTTACTAACAATCAATTCTCTACGCATATAAACAGCACGGAGAACGGAGTTCATAGCGAATGGATTTGCGAAGGCTCTCTCTCTGATAAGGAGCGACTCGTGAAAGCCCGTCTCTACGCCGACGAGCATACGAAGATTCCTCTTCCTTTTCTGGAATATCGTTGGGGGGCATCGGTACGTTTCGACACCTTGGCCTTCGAGCTTAAGGGACCTAAAATAGAGGAAGACATACAATCCTTACTCGGAAGCGCCTATGTGAGCGGGCTTACCATCCACCAAGAGCGTATATCTCCGGACACGGTCTTACTGGATAAAGGCTCTATACACTTCCGGACAAACATCGGTAAGAACTATATCGAATTAGATAGCGTCAGTGATATCCGGTTTAATCATCTGGATTTCCATCCTTATCTGAAGATCGTTAAAGATACCAGTTGGCAAATCACGGCCTCTGTGAATAAAAGAGATTTCCCTGCGGATCAACTGTTCTCCTCCCTGCCTAAAGGCTTATTCTACAATCTGGAAGGCCTGAGAACAGAAGGTACCCTCTCCTATCATTTCCGATTGGATTTGGATTTCGGACAGGTAGACAGCTTGATCTTGGAGTCTACCTTGAAAGCGAAGGACTTCCAGATCCTTGCCTATGGGAATACGGATTTGCGGAAGATGAATGAGCCATTTGAATATACTGTCTATGAGCAAGGCGAGCTGGTACGCTCTTTCGAGATCGGTCCGGCGAATCCCTCTTTCCGCCCGTTCAACGCCGTATCCCGTTATCTTCCTTTAGCGATCATGCAGAGTGAGGATGCCGGCTTCTTTTATCACAACGGTTTTATTCCAAGCGCTATCCGGGAATCGTTGATACAGGATATCAAGGAACGACGTTTCGCCCGTGGCGGCAGTACGCTTAGCATGCAATTGGTGAAGAATGTATTCTTGAGCCGTAACAAGACGATCGCCCGCAAGCTGGAGGAAATGTTAATCGTATGGCTGATCGAGAGCGATCATCTGACCTCTAAAGAGCGGATGTTTGAGGTTTATCTGAACATCGCCGAATGGGGCCCCATGATTTATGGAGCCGCCGAGGCCTCACGTTATTATTTCGCGAAGGAACCTTCCCAGTTAAACCTTGCCGAGTGCATTTTTATGGCCAGCATTATCCCCAGCCCAAACAGGTCCGCTATTGCTTCGACGGGTTGCGGTTGAAGCCGTATTAGAGGATTTTTACAGGGTAATACTGGATCGCTTGGTAGATCGCGGACTTATATCTTCGGAAGAGGCGGTAGGGGTAACGCCGGAGTCTGTCGAAATAACAGGTCCGGCTAAAGAATACCTGACGGCTACCCAAAGTCGATCTCCACGCTCGTCCCAACCCCTAGATCAGAAATAATATTCACCTTCGCCCCATAGGTGCTCAATATGCGTAGCGAGAGGCTTAGCCCGACACCATGCCCGGCGTATTCCCGGGTATTGCTCGCCCTGTAAAAGGGTTGGAAGATTCGTTTCAATTCCTCGGGAGGAATGCCGATACCTCGGTCGGATATGGTCAAGATACTGCCTCGAAGCCGCATCTCTACCGGTTTATCGTCCGAATACTTACAGGCGTTGCTCAAGATATTCTTGATCGCTATCTTCAATAAATAGGGATTGGCACGGATCATATAAGAGAAATTATCCGGGGAGAATGAGATCCGGGCCGAGGAGAACTGCATCAAGAAGTCCGCTAGGAAGATCGTCTCCATCGCGCTTTTCTGGATCTCCTTATCCCCGTGCGACAGGAACAGCAGGTGTTTGATCAATTGTATGATACGGCTTGTCTCCGTGGCGATACGTCTTAATGCCGCTTGGTATTCCTCCGGGGAGCGCTCTTTCAGCAGGCTGATCTCGCATTCGCCTTGAATGGCTGTCAGCGGATTGTTCAACTCATGCGAGGCGTTGCTGATAAACGCTTTCTCACTTTGGTAAGCAGCGTCGATCCGGTCTACCATCCGGGTCGCGTATAGTCTGCCGACAAAATAGATCAATACCGAGCTAACCAATATCAATCCCAGCAACAGCCAGCCGATCCGATGCTGGATATCCATCCCATACTGATTCCCGGAAAGGACAATCACGATGAAATTCCCCTCGTTGTCGGGATAATACAAAGCCGCTCCCATTTGCGTATCGTGCTTGAAGTGAACGATATCCTCTTGGTATAGAGATCTCACCTGCGTGGCGTCCAGATAACGGGACAGCACTTGCCGGGTCTCCAAGCTATCGGCGTTCAGCAATATCTCGGTAGCGACGGGAAGGGTTTCCTCGTAACGCTGTTGGATACGGGCATAGCTCTCGTCGTCGGTCTCGTCCTTCTCCCAATGCTTCTGTGCCGTGGCATAGGCTTTTTCCGTCAGGTAAGAATAGTACAGGCGAGAGATATAGCTCGTGGAAACCCAATAGAAGACAAGCGTCACGACGGCTATCACGCCTATGGTAATGGCCGAGTAAAAGAGAGCGATCTTGTTTCCTGTCTTCATGCTTCCATCATATAGCCCACGCCCACCACGGTATGGATTAGCTTAGGTTCGAAGTCTTTGTCTATCTTCGTGCGCAAATAATTCACGTAAACATCGACCACGTTCGTATTGGTATCGAAATCCTTGTCCCAGACATTCTTTAGCAAGTTCATCCGGCTCAAGGCCGTTCCTTGGTTCTGTATGAAATATTCCAAGAGCCTATATTCCTTTACGGTCAAATCGATGACCTGCCCATTCCGTATAGCCCGATGGCTTGGAGGATCTAAGACCAGATCTCCGCACCGGAGAGCCATATGGACGGATTCGTTTCCCGATCGACGATGTTATATAATACTCTGAAAAAGAATATTTGTAAATTCTGTTATTATTTTTGCTGTAGGCATACAGCGTTGTAAGATAACCGTTGTCCTCGGTAACAAGACAGTATGTACCGTTTGAGGCAACA
>ENA-OQBD01000326-OQBD01000326.1-human-gut-metagenome-genome-assembly--contig:-NODE-326-length-26194-cov-3.819964_pt1 | contig 26194 bp, 22 predicted proteins | sample MGYA00242742_ERZ504543 | MGnify/ENA primary metagenome ERZ504543 (study PRJEB26092, sample SAMD00036239) | human gut metagenome | host: Homo sapiens | study: EMG produced TPA metagenomics assembly of...
GGAAGTAACTACTGAGAATAAGAGCAAAGTAAGATTAGCACCTAATCAATTGGTGGATATTAAAGGCAATAAAACGCAGGTACGTAAGGTTGATGTGTCCGAATACATCAGTTGGAAGGATAATTTATTGCTGCTTCATCAAAGACCCGTAGGAGATGTTTTAAAGAAGCTTGAGCGGTATTATGGGTGTAAAATACGGTATGATGCAGAGATTACGACCTTGTCATTGTCAGGAAAACTGGATCTTCAAACAGATATTACCAATGTTATGGATAACTTATGTCTTTCATTATCATTGCATTATACAATAAATGATAAAGATGAAATCTATGTGAGCCTTAAATGAGAATTGTTGAACCTTAAAATACTTTAGCCTATGGAATAAAAGAAGGATGTAAAAAAAGAAAACCAGACAGTATTTGCCGTACTATCTGGTCACTGAATCGTTGTTTAATTATTTACCTTGAAATAAATAGAAAAAACCAATCAAATATATGAAAAAATACACGAATAGAATAAAACTCATGCCTAAATTCACAAAATGTATGAGTTTAGCCATGATTTTAACATTTACAGGTTATGAAGAGGCTTTGCGGAAATGAGTTATGCGGAACAAACCAGCTTTACCGTTTCCATGGAGAACCAGACTTTGAAGAGTGTGATTAATTGGGTAGAAAAGAATAGTCAATTTATTTTTATATATCGTACAGATATTGATTTGTCTCGTCGTGTCAATGTGGATGTACGAAATAAAACAATAGAGGAGGTACTGAAACAAATGTTTGCCGGTACTGATTTGGAATATCATATCCGTGACAGACAAGTAATAATTCGCAAGGCCATTTCTAGAGAAGAAACGCGTCCCATTGTTATGCAACAAGATAAAGTGACTGTCAAAGGTATAGTGACCGATGCCAAAGGAGAAGCAATTATTGGGGCTAATATAATAGAGAAAGGTACTACCAATGGTACCATAACTGATATAGACGGCCGGTTTACGTTAGTGGTAAGTGAAAAATCGTCTTTGGTCTTTTCTTATATCGGTTATCTGACCCAAGAAATGTTGGTAGGGAAAAAACGTTTCTGAATGTTCAGCTGCAGGAAGACAATAAGACTTTGGATGAAGTGGTGATAACAGGTTATGGGGGCACACAACTTCGTTCCAAGATGACTAATTCCATTGCTAAAGTTGACAATTCTACTTTAAGTACGGGGGCCCATACTAATCCGGCGCAAGCACTCTCTGGTGCAGTGGCAGGATTAAGGGTACAGCAAACTAGCGGTAATCCGAATTCCACTCCTACTTTGGTGCTTCGTGGTGGTACCAATCTGGATGGTAGCGGTTCACCTTTGGTTATTATCGATGGTGCTGTACGCGAGTCGTTGAGTGATGTGAATCCGGAGGATATCGAGTCTTTGGAGGTCATGAAAGATGCTGGTGCTACGGCTATTTATGGTGCGCGTGCTTCCAATGGTGTAATTCTTGTTACTACTAAAAGAGGTTCGGAAGGACATACGGAAATAAATTTGAGTGCGAAAGTCGGTTTCAATTTTTTTCATAGCCAGTATGAATTTTTGAATGCTCATGATTATTTGTATTATATGCGTTCGGCATTTTATCGGTCTTCGCATATATGGCAGGATAAATCGGGTGCTTGGCATGGATTTGCCAGTGATGCGACTTTATCCGGAACACAGCCTTACGGAACGGGAAACAGATATTTTGATGAAAAAGGGAATGTACTTAATGGTAATAAGGATAATACAGCCGTATGGGGTGTTATGAATTATACAGATGACCTGGCTTTCCTGTTAAAACAAGGTTGGCAGACAATGGATGACCCGGTGAATCCGGGACAAAAATTGATTTATTGTGATAATCAACTGAAAGATTATAATATCAAATCTCCGGCTATTACTCAGGATTATAACTTGAGCGTATCCGGTGGCAATGATAAAGGACATTATTATGCAAGCCTAGGCTATAATCGCAGCGAAGGAAATGCGATGAACAACTGGTATCACCGTTTGAACTTCACGATCAATGCAGATTATAAAATTAAGCCTTGGCTTACTTCTAATTCTTCTTTGACATTTACCGATGCAAAATGGGACGATGGTGGTGCAGGATATGCCGGTGAAGGTAATTTTTTCAGTACTACCTTGTCCGTTCCTCCTACATTCCGTGTGAAAAGTCCGGACGGTGATTGGTTGGCAGGCCCTGCCGTGGCTTCTTATGCTCGTGGCTGGACTACAGTGAAAGTGTATGAGGATGCATTGAATTATGATAATAATACGGACAAGTTTAATCTGAGCCAGTCTTTTACCTTTAATATAATGAAAGGATTGACATTCAAGACCACAGGAACTTGGTTCTATTTTGATGATAGCAGAGAGTTCTTCAAAGGGGACTATATTGTAGCTACAGGACCGGTGTATGATACTAATCATAGTACTTCCAACAAACATGAACGGCTTTTAGACCAGACTTACAATGGAATCTTGAATTATCAGACTACATTCCGGCAAGATCATTCTATGGATGCGATGGTAGGTGTAGAATATTATGACTCATACAAGAAAGGTTTTTCGGCATCTGGTTATGGATCTCCATTATCTGATTTTCAGGATTTGAATTATACTTCGACTGCTGCCGGAGTGCGGCAAATAGATTCTTGGCATTACAGACAGCGTATTCTTTCATTCTTTGGCAGAGTGAATTATGATTATAAGTCCAAATATTTGCTGAGCCTTGTTTTACGTCGCGACGGATACTCCAAACTGCCAAAAGATAACCGTTGGGGAACCTTTCCCGGTATATCAGCCGGTTGGGTATTGAGTAGAGAGAATTTTATGGAGTCTTGTAGCAATGTACTTTCTTATGCTAAAATTCGTGCTAGTTACGGAGCCAATGGAAATGTGTCTGGTGTACTGGATGCTAATGGTAATGTAGTGACAGGACTTGATTATTATACGGTTCAAGGTTCTTATGGTATTATGAAAGATAAAGATGGTAAAATAGTACCCAACTATAATGGCAAAGTTCCTTTGATGATAAACGATTTGCCTAATCCCACCATGAGATGGGAAAAATCGTACACATTCGAGACAGGTTTCGATATTGGTTTTCTGAATAACAAATATATCTTGAACTTCACCTATTATAATAGACATACACAGGATAAATTTGCAGAAATCACCCTGCCTTCTCATAGCGGAGTTTCTTCTTTCCTTTCTAACAATGGAGAAGTACAAAACCAAGGTATGGAGTTGGAATTGACTGCCAATGTTTTGCGTACCAAAGATTGGAAATTTACAGTTAGTATGAATACCGCTTATAATAAGAATAAGATTATCTCATTACCGTACAATGGATTGCCGAATAATATGCAGGATGCCTATCAGGTTTATACGGGACGCAAGCTGGCAGATGGTACCTATGAAAGACAATGGGTAGGTGGTTATCAGGAAGGACAGGAATATGGTGTGATTTACGCCTTTAAATCTCTTGGTATTTATAAGAGTGAGAGTGAGATTCCAGGCAATCTGATAGACAGATCCACTTATACGGAAAATGGAGCAGATGCCAAAGTGCTTTATGGCCCTGAAGCTTGGGCTAAATTGTCGGATGCCGAAAAGGAGAAAGGACTGCCTATACAGGCTGGTGATGTGAAATGGCAGGATGTGAATGGGGATGGTGTGATTGATGATTATGACCGGGTGAAATTGGGTAATACGATACCTCATTGGACCGGAGGCTTTAACATTAATACTTCATGGAAAGGGTTAACTTTGAACTGCCGTTTGGATTATGCTTTAGGCTATTGGGTACATGATTGGAAAACTCCTTGGATTATGGGTAATATGCAGGGAACATTTAATACCATTTCTTTAGTTAAAGATTCCTGGTCGGAAAGTAATCCGAATGGAAAATATCCGGTGTATGGATGGGCTGACTTTTTGGGCAAACGTAATTATGACAGAATATCGGACATTAATTGTTATCGTGGCGATTATTTGGCTTTTCGTGAAATAAGCCTGTCGTATTCCTTGCCTCAGAGTTGGATTCATAAATCCGGTTTGAGCAAGGTGGATGTTTCTGTAACAGCACAGAATTTGGGATATATTACAGCAGCCAAAAATATGGCGACCCCCGAATATGGTGTCAGTCAGAATGGAGGATATCCCCTCCCTAGAACAGTTGTTTTGGGTTTAAATGTTACATTCTAATAAATAGGAAGGATTATGAAGAAAATATTTTATAGCATATTGTTGAGTGGGATGATGGTATTGTCTGCTTGTGATGCGTTGGACCTGTCTCCTGAAGATTATTATGGCTCTAATGATTTTTGGAATCAGAAGTCTCAGGTAGAAATGTTTATGACTGGTATTCATGCCGATTTAAGAGATAAATATCAGATGCCTGTCACATTGGGAGAGTTCAGAAGTGAGATTCTGATAAGTGATGTTACTTCTATGGGTGAGGGGGTATATGGTCCGCCTATGACTAATAATCTGCTTACGAAAGATAATACCGGTATCGATGATTGGTATGAGGTGTACCCAAATATCATGCATATAAATTTGTTTATCAGAAATGTAGATAAAGAAATTGATTATCTGACTGGAACGGAGAAATCATTTTATTTGGGACAGGCTTATGGCTTGCGTGCATATTACTATTTCTATCTTTATCGAACATTTGGTGGTGTGCCGTTAGAGACGGAACCGAAAGTTACCGAGGGTAGCATTGATATTACGCAATTATATAAGGCTCGTTCTACTCCGGAGGAAACGTTGGAGTTTATCAAAGAAGATATTAATAAATCCGAAGCTTTCTTCAATGAGTCGGATAAGAAGATGTCCAACCAATATGAATGGTCTTATCATGCAACGGAACTTTTGAAGGCCAAGATATATATGTGGTCTGCCAAAGTCACTACAGGATTACCAGATGATGATATTGCAGGAGATCATATAGCTACTCTGACTGCCGTAGATCCTAATAACAGTGACTTGTTGACAGCAAAGAAGGCTTTATTGAATTTGGTGAACCAACAATTCGAACTGCTTCCAAACTTTGCGGATTTATGGACTCCGGAAGGGAAGAAGAATAAAGAGATCATTTTCGCTCTGTGTTTTAATAAGAATGAATTGACCAATTGGGGGGCGAACTGGTTCTATAATGTAGCCTTGTTTACCAATGCTACGGACTTGGATGGAAATAAATATGGTCCGGATCCGTTGAAGCTATTGACAGCCGGACCATTACGTTATGAGTATAAAGTGCCGTTTATTGAGATTTATGATAAGGAAGATACTCGTTTGGATGCTACTTTCTTTCAATATATGTTCGAAGGAAAGACTCGTGGCGCTTGTTGGAAAAAACTGATGGGACATACGGATGGAGGAACTCATTATTATGATTCAGATGTACCGGTATATAGATATGCTGATGTTTTGTTGATGCTGGCCGAGTGTGAAAACGGGTTGGGAGCTCCGGATAAATGTGCTGCATATATAAATGAGGTACGTAAGCGTGCTTATGGTGATAAATTTGAACAACATAAATATATTGCAGGAGATTATGCGGATAATGAGTGGGCTATTTTGCAGGAACGTGATAAAGAGTTTGTAGGTGAGGGAAGCCGCTGGTTTGATTTATTGCGTTTACGTGATTCCAACGGAAAACCTTTTGTCTTTTCTGTTAAAGCGCATTATGGAAGTTCATTGCCTATATTAACAGAGGATAAGGCGTATATGATGTTGTGGCCTGTTAATGTGGAAGTTTTGAATGGAGATCCGGAAATCAAGCAGACTCCGGGGTATGAATAATAGTGAGATAATATGATGATAATGAAAAGATTGCTCTTTTTAGTATCTGTATGCAGCTTATGTATGGTTGGTAATTCTCAGAATTACCAACCTGAGAAGCATGCAGTTGTGAAATCAGATCGTGGGGATGGACGGTTACTAAGTACTTATGCCATTGTTCATGAGATGTTGAAAGATACACATCCCCAATATGCTTACCGTTCCGGTATGTCCGCACAGGAATTTACGCAATGGCAGGATGGAGTGCGTGCTGCGATGGTGGAGATCATGAAGTTTCCCGAGATAAAGAGACAACCGTCTCCTGTCTGTGTGAAAACGGAAAAAAAAGAGGGATATATTTTAGAGAAATGGGAGTTCTATCCTTTTCCAAAGTCAGTTTCCACTTTTCTGGTTTTGAAACCGGAACATTTGAAGGGTGCAGTACCCGGAGTTTTGTGCATTCCGGGGTCCGGAAGGACCAAAGAAGGATTGGTTGGTGAGCCCGGCATCTGTGATAAGTTAACTGAGGATTATAATAATCCCAAAGTAAGTATGGCTTTGAATATGGTTAAAGAAGGTTATGTGGCGGTAGCGGTGGATAATGCCGCTGCCGGAGAAGCCTCCGATTTGGAATGTTATGATAAAGGATGGAATTATGACTATGATGTTGTTTCCCGTTTTTTGCTTGAACTGGGATGGAGTTGGCTAGGGTATACTTCTTATCTGGATATGCAGGTGCTGAATTGGATGAAAGCCCAGTCTTATATCCGAAAGGACAGGATTGTGATTAGCGGATTCTCATTAGGTACAGAACCGATGATGGTCTTGGGGGTGTTGGATAAGGATATTTATGCTTTTGTGTACAATGATTTTCTATGCCAGACTCAGGAACGTGCCGTTGTAATGACTAAACCTGACAAGGAAAACAGACGTCCTTTTCCAAATTCTATCCGTCATCTGATACCTGGTTATTGGAGGTATTTTAATTTTCCAGATGTTGTTGCGTCATTAGCTCCTCGTCCTATCATTTTTACAGAGGGAGGGTTGGACCGTGATTTCCGTTTGGTACAATCTGCTTATGCTGCTAGTGGAAAACCGGAAAATGCGGAGTTTCATCATTATCCGAAGTTTGCTGATAAGGCAGTTAGAAAAGATGTGGAGCACCTTGATGAAGGACTGGATTCAAAGACCTATTTCGAAGCGGTCAATGTAGATCCCCCTTCTCATTATTTTAAAAACGAACTGGTTATTCCTTGGTTACGCAAAGTTTTAAAGTAGGTTCAGGTATTTTGATAGGCTGTGATTTTTTATATAATATGAGCTCCTTGTTTTTCATCTAGGTGAAAGCAAGGAGCTCTTTTTTATTGATTGTGAAGAATTCTTGCAAAATTTAATCTTGTTTTAATGCAGATTGTAGTGTTTCCCAATTTTTATTGAAATCGGGCATGGAATGAAAAAGTAAATTCGCTCCTTCATTCAGTAACACATTGTCGTGCAATGGTCCTGTATTCACGGCGATGGTAAAAATACCGGCTGCAACTCCCGCCTGTACACCTAGTGGTGCATTTTCTATTACTAACGCTTCATTGGGTTTAAAGCCGCCTTTCTTTAGGGCCATCAGATATGGTTCCGGATTTGGTTTCCCATATTTCACATCAAAGGCGGTAACCATTAAGTTGGCTTGGAATATGCCCGGAAAATTATGATTCAATCGGTCCAATAACGAAGTTTGTCCCGAACCGGTTACTACCATCGGAGTCAGTCCTTCACTCTTTATTTTAGTCAATACTTCCAGTGCGCCGGGCATCCGTTCTGCTTTGGGGCATTTGTTGAATTCTTCAGTTTTGGCTTGGTAGATAGCTTTTATTTCTTCTTCAGTAGCATCATGCCCACGTTCCCGACGACTTACTATATTGATCGTAGATGCACCGGTACGCCCTTCGTGCATATAAGCTTCTTCTCGGCTGAGGCCGAAACCGAAGCGTTTCATTATTTTATGCCATGACTCAGCATGGTTGGGCATGGAGTCGAACAGCACGCCGTCCATATCGAATAATACGGCTTTCAAGTCGATGGATTCGTATCCATGAGTATGAAGATAGTTATTTATCGCTTCTTTAAACATAGAATAAATGTATAGTTATTACTTCCAAAGGTGTGACCGTTGGATTGGAATAAAGTGAAGAATCTGCAAGCATTTGGTGGATGCTTTCAGATTCTTCACTGTTATTCGGAATGACATTGATAAATGGCATTCTGAATAGGTTCTTGATATTATAATCTAGCTTGGATAGCTTTAGACTCTTCTTCGTATCCCGGTTTATTCAACAAAGCAAACATATTTTTCTTGTATGCTTCCACGCCCGGTTGGTTGAACGGATTTACTCCCAGCAAATAACCGCTGATACCACAAGCTTTTTCAAAGAAATAGATGATTTCTCCCAGGTAGTATTCATTCAGTTCGGGTACAATCAGTCGCATATTGGGTACACCACCGTCAACGTGTGCCAGCTGAGTACCTAGTTCTGCCATCTTGTTCACTTCGTCTACACGCTTTCCTGCCAAGAAATTCAAGCCATCCAAATTTTCGCTGTCCGAAGGAACTTGAAGCGTATGTTCCGGGTTTTCGATAGAGATAACTGTTTCGAAGATAGTACGTTCACCTTCCTGAATCCACTGTCCCATAGAATGGAGATCGGTAGAGAAGTCGACGGCAGACGGATAAATACCTTTGCCATCCTTACCTTCGGATTCACCGTACAATTGTTTCCACCATTCGTTCATATAGTGCAGTTTGGGATTGAAGTTTACCAAAATCTCAATCTTCTTTCCGTCTTTATACAATTCATTGCGGGTGGCAGCATAAACAGCGGCAGGATTTTCGGCAAACGGAGTAGCCGGACCACATATTGTTTCCATCGTGCGTGCGCCTTCCACTAGTTTCTCAATGTCAAATCCTGCCACTGCGATAGGCAGCAAACCTACTGGAGTAAGGACAGAGAAACGACCGCCTACATTATCGGGGATAATGAAAGTCTGATATCCTTCCTTGTCGGCTGTAACACGTGCGGCACCCTTTTTGGCATCTGTAACGGCAACAATCACTTTCTTCGCCATTTCCTTGCCAAGCTGGTCTTCACACTGTTTTTTCAGTAAACGGAAAGCTAAGGCGGTTTCTGTAGTAGTACCAGACTTGGAAATATTAATTACACCGAACTTTTTGTCCTTCAAGTATTCAGTCAACTCGAACAAGTAATCTTCGCCGATATTGTGGCCTGCAAAAACGATGACGGGTCCGTCTTGTTTTGCTTTCAACCATTGGAAACTATTGGATAAAGCTTCTATTACGGCACGTGCTCCCAGATAGCTTCCACCGATACCTGCTACGACTACTACTTCGCAGTTGTCGCGCAGAACCTGGGCAGTAGCTTTCAAGTCAGCCAAATGTTCGGCTGTTATAGACGATGGCAAATGCAACCAACCCAAGAAGTCATTACCTTTACCTGTACCGTTTTCCAATGTTTCCATGCAGGCTTTCACCTGAGGTTCGTAAGCAGCGATTGTTTCCTTAGAAACAAAACCGGCTACTTTGTCGATGTTTAAACTAATATTCTTCATTGTATCTGATATTTTATCTGAATGAATCAGTTAATAATTTAATCTCAATCATGGGCGAGATGCGCTCATATAAAATATTATAAACGGCATCTACGATAGGCATGTTCACGTGCAAGTGCTTGTTTAGCTCCTTGATACATTTCGTTCCGTAGTATCCTTCGGCAATCATTTCCATTTCTATCTGTGCGCTTTTTACGGAATAACCTTTACCAATCATGGTTCCGAATACGCGGTTCCGGCTGAAATTGGAATAGGAGGTAACCAACAAGTCACCCAGATAAGCGGAATCATCAATAGAACGCTCTACGGGATGTACGGTATTCAGGAAGCGGTTCATCTCTTGAATGGCATTTGAAATCAATACAGCCTGAAAATTGTCGCCATATTTCAGACCGCTGCAAATTCCAGCGGCGATAGCATAAATATTCTTCAATACCGAAGCGTATTCTATACCTGCCACATCCGGGCTTACAGAAGTTTTTATGTAATGTCCGGCCAGCTGCCGGGCGAATATCTTCGCCTTGTCAATGTCTTTACATCCGATAGTCAGATAGGAAAGACGCTCCAAGGCTACTTCTTCTGCGTGGCACGGACCTGCAATGACGGCTATATTCTCTTCGGGAACACCGTATACCTGATGAAAATAATCGGAAACAATCAGGTTCTCGTCAGGGACGATACCCTTGATAGCAGTGACAATGAACTTGTCCTTTATTTTGGTTTTCAGCTTTTTCAGGTGGCTTTTCAGATAGGGAGAGGGGGTAACGAATATTAGGGTATCCGATTCCTTTACTATCTTGTTGATATCTGAAGAGAAGTTGATGTTCTTTATTTCAAAGCGCACACTTGTCAGATAAGCCGGATTATGTCCCAAACGTTTGAATTCTTCAATTCGGTCGTCGCGGCGCATATACCAGTTGATTGATTCAGCCTGAGCCAAGACTATTTTTGCAATAGCCGTGGCCCAGCTGCCACCACCCATTATCGCTATTTTACCGGGCAATTTCATGCTTATTATTTATGATGGATAATTGACAATTGGAATAATTCTCAATCTTTAAATTCTCAATTCTCAATTTTCGCAATCCATCCGGCAACTTCGTCCACCGTAGGATTGGTTAGTTCCAATTTATATTTTTTGTTGATTCCGCAAATGTCCATATGCAGCTTCTGCGGATTCACTTCTTTCATATTGCTCACCAGGTTATAGCCTGCTTTCTGAATGACAGGAACCCAGTCTTCTGAAATTCCCAGTTCCATAAATTTGGCAGGAGTGTCTTTCGGAGTAATCTTTTCGGGACGCATCTGGGGGAAGAACAATACTTCCTGAATGGTAGACTGTCCGGTCATCAGCATCGTCAGACGGTCCATACCGATTCCCATACCCGAAGTGGGGGGCATACCATATTCCAACGCACGGACAAAGTCCTTGTCAATAATCATCGCTTCGTCATCTCCCTTTTCGCTCAGTCTCATTTGTTCTTCGAAGCGTTCCAACTGATCAATCGGGTCGTTCAGTTCAGAGTATGCGTTACACAGTTCCTTGCCGTTTACCATCAGTTCGAAGCGCTCTGTCAAATCCGGATTGCTGCGGTGTATCTTTGTCAGCGGAGACATTTCTTTCGGATAGTCGGTGATGAAAGTCGGCTGGATGTAAGTACCTTCGCAGAATTCTCCGAAGATTTCATCGATCAGTTTGCCTTTGCCCATTGTGTCGTCAATCTCCATATTGAGTTTCTGGCAAACTTCTCGTATCTGTTCTTCGTTCATGCCTGTCAGATCATAGCCGGTGTGTTCCTTGATATGAGTCCAGCATGGTGACACGTTTGTACGGGGCTTTGAAGTCAATGATGTTGTCGCCTACTTTTACTTGAGTGGTGCCGTTTACATCCAGACAGATTTTTTCAATCATTTTTCTGTAAATTCCATCATCCAGTTATAGTCCTTGTAGGCAACATATATTTCCATGCAGGTAAATTCAGGATTGTGCGTGCGGTCCATTCCTTCGTTACGGAAGTTCTTACCTATTTCATACACTCCTTCGAAACCACCTACAATTAGTCTTTTCAGGTACAACTCACTGGCAATACGCATGTACAGCGGCATATCCAGTGCGTTGTGGTGAGTTATGAATGGACGTGCGGCTGCTCCGCCGGCAATGGATTGCAGAATCGGGGTTTCCACTTCCATATAACCTTTTGAGTTGAAATATTCGCGCATAGAGCTATATACTTTACTGCGCTTGATGAAGATATCTTTTATCTCTTCATTCACAGCAAGGTCAACATAACGTTGGCGATAACGCAGTTCAGGGTCTTCAAACTTGTCGTAAGCGACTCCGTCTTTGTATTTTACAATAGGAAGCGGTTTGATAGACTTGGACAGTACGGTCAGTCTTTTAGCGTGGATACTGATTTCACCCATTTGGGTTCTGAATACGAATCCTTCTATACCGATAAAGTCACCAAGGTCCAGCAGACGTTTGAACACAGTGTTGTACATTTCTTTGTTTTCATCCGGGCAGATGTCATCACGGGTGATATACACCTGGATACGGCCTTTTGAATCCTGTAATTCGATAAATGAAGCTTTACCCATCACACGGCGGCTCATCATACGTCCGGCTACCGATACTTTGCGAGGTTCCTCATCATCCTTGAACTCAGCTTTTATATCTGTAGAAAATGCATTGGTTACATACTCAGCTGCGGGGTATGGCTCGATGCCCATAGCGCGCAATTCATTCAGACTGTTTCGTCTGATAATCTCCTGTTCACTTAGTTCTAATACGTTCATCCTGTTAAAACATTAACTCAATTTGTTGGCAAAAATACGAAAGATTTTGCAAAGTACCTCATTAAGACGTGTTTTTATTTCGATAAAGCCTGTTCTTGAGCCAGTTCGCACACCATAGATATCATGAACAGCACTCCGATTGCACCGCAGGCAATAATCAGGGCGAGATTAATCATACGGGCACGGAAAAGGGTGGAAGTATGCAGATGGGAAGCTGTGTATTCTTTAAAGAACAGATAAAGGCCCGGTACAGCCGAACTTGCCAGCAGAAAATCTTCGGGAATATGGAAAAAGTAAGTTTTGGTGAAACCGATCAGTGCCCAGTGGCAGAGAAACATGACGAGAAAGATATTGACTCGTTTGGAAAATGCCAGCAGCAGTCCGATGGTGAAAACCGCTACCGAACAAGGCATTACAGGTGAGGTCATCATGGGAAAGCTCATCCCCCTTATAATGGAGAAGAGTGGATAGGCCAATGGCAACATACAAAGCAGGACGGCTAGTGCGGTATGTTTGTGAGTCCGGTCAAAAGGGGTGTAGTTTACTTTCAGGTCATAAATCCAGAAGATGGCCATGATTCCCCAAAATCCTGCCAAAGCATTGTTGTAACTTCTTGGTTCACAATAAATCATGTAATACACGGAAGCTATCCATACATTCAAGAATATGAGATATAACTTCATCGCTACTTTTATTTTTTTTGTGGGGCTTTTGAATAGAGAACAGGTTAAAATAATGCCGATAAGGGTGATAATAACTTGATAAATCCAGGTACCCGCATTGTAATGAGTGATTGTATCCCAAAAAATATTCATCTTCTTGATAAGTTGGTAGTTATTTTGGGTGCCAAAATTACGGAAAATCTCTGGAAAAACCTCCGAAATTCGGTAGATTAACGCAATGTAATCTGTGAATTAAGCAGTTAGGAGAAAATCGCAGAAGTTGGGCAGACAGTTGAAAATCGTCTTAAAGCAGATTAAAGCAAAAGAACGGTTTCCTAATCATTACCCGATGAAAGTGCAGATTTAACAGTCCCTGTTTCATTTTGCGGCGTTCTGCGCAGCTTTGCTTATCAATAGGTAACTTGTTGATTTATAGTTTTGCAACCAAAAAGAAACGAGTATGGCAAGAAGCACATTCAAGGTGCTGTTCTACGTGAACGGCAGTAAGGAAAAGAACGGAATTGTCCCCATCATGGGACGAGTTACAATCAACGGAACGGTAGCACAGTTCAGCTGCAAGCGGACTATCCCGAAAGAGCTTTGGGATGCCAAAGGGAACAAGGCAAAGGGCAAGAGTATGGAAGCGAGGGAAACCAATCTTGCGCTTGACAACATCAAGGCTCAAATCCTCAAGCATTACCAGCGTATATCCGACCGTGAAGCGTATGTAACGGCAGAAATGGTACGCAATGCCTATCAGGGATTGGGCGGTGAGTATGAAACGTTGCTCGGTGCTTTCGACAAGGAAAATGAAGTGTTCAAGAAGCGTGTCGGAAAAGACAGGGTCAGGGCTACCTATATGGCAAGGGTACGGGCAAGAAACCATGTGGCGGCATTCATCAGGTCACATTACAAGCGGAACGACATCTCCATGCCTGAACTTACGCCCGACTTCATCAAGGAGTTCGCCGTGTTCCTTTCCAACGAAGCCGGACTGCACAACGGCTCGATATGGGAAAACTGCATGTGGCTGAAAGGTGTGGTGATGCGGGCACACTTCAACGGACATATACCGAGGAATCCGTTTGCCCAGTTTCATATAAGCCCGAACACGAAAGAACGTGAATATCTGACGGAGAATGAGCTGAAAACATTGATGGAATTTCAGTTCAAAGACCCCAAGAACTCCTATCTCCGTGATATTTTTGTTTTTGCCAGTTTTACTGCCCTGTCATTCGTGGACATAAAGGAATTAAGCAACGACCAGATTGTGGAAGTGAACGGTGAGAAATGGATTATTTCCAAACGACACAAGACGGGTGTACCGTTTCAGGTAAAGCTGCTGGATATTCCCTTGCAGATAATCGAGCGTTACAAGGCTTTTCAGGAAAACAATCTTGTATTTCCCAATCTCAACTATTGGTCAATATGCAAGCGTATGGGAAAGATGATAAAGGAATGCGGCATCACCAAGAAAATCAGCTTTCATTGCTCAAGGCACGGATTTGCGACCCTGGCTCTCAGCAAAGGGATGCCAATCGAGAGCGTCAGCCGTATTTTGGGGCATACGAACATTGAGACCACGCAAATCTATGCGAAGATAACCGTGCAGAAATTGGATAATGACCTCACGATGTTGGGCGACAAACTGAGCAAATCATTCGGAAACGTGAAAAAATGGCAGGGATATGAAACGGGAAATAATCACAACGGACAGCTATGGTAGAATTACCATACCATCCGATACAGGTAATATATGGATGAATGAAATGGAGCTGGTAGAGCTGTTCGGGGTAATCGCCCCGACGCTCCGTGCCGCCATTCGTGCCGTGTACAAGTGTGGAATTTTAATCCTCTTGAAGCTGAAAAACGTATCAAGCTACCAAACGGCTATTATGCGGACATGTATGCCCTGTCGATGGTGGTGGCACTCGCTTTCCGCATTGACACGTCAGGTGCCGCAACGGTTCGCAATGCCCTGCTGGAAAGATTGTGTCGACGAAAAGAGATACAAGTCCTGCTGGTGTCAGTGAATAACAGAATGCCAAATGAATGTTAGAATGAACCTTTTTATGTTCAGCCATTTGATGATTAACGGTTTAATCTGAAGTAGTGACGTCATGAAATCATTGAATCAGTAAATCAGTGCGTCAGTCAATCTGTAATTATCTGCAACAACCAGTCCCCGAAGAAGTGCATATTCCACGACTTCGGGCTTTTTTATCTCCTTTTACCTGAAAGAGTCACCTGTTTATACTGCATTTTCTTTTTGCATGACATATTTTGCGCCGTTCCGCATAGATTTGCGTATCAAGATTTTACCGACACTTCCGTAGCTTTGCAATCATGTTTAACCCGTTGCCGACAGAATGTAGGCAACACTAAAACCAGTATCAAGAATATGGGAAAAAAAGAAGAATTCATTCGCATAAGTACAACTCTCTACAAGATTGTGAACCAGTCCCGCATTGACGGAGGCTATATGAAGAAGGTACTCTCACAGGCTTTAGGAAACAGAAAAGCCATAGCTCATTAGGGCATTTTCTTTACGCAGTGCAGGCACAGCTAAAAATGCCCCAATGAGCCAACGGGGTTACACCCCTCTGGACACCCCCGTTTGCCATGCGGCATGACCGCAGCAGACGGAAACCAACAAACCAAATTGTCAAACCTGAAAACGAAAAACAAGCATGGGATATATAAGCATTCAAATCAACAAAGCGAAAGGCTCGGCTGACACGGGCGCATCCGACCACATAGAACGTAAAACCATACCCAAGAACGCAGACCTTACACGTACACATCTCAACCGTGAACTGGTGGAGTTTCCTGATGGAGTGTCCGACCGTACCGAAGCGATAAGCCACCGCATCCGCACGGCTGGCATCAAGCGGAAGATAACTCCAGACCAAGTGCGGGCAATTAGAATCGTACTTTCGGGTACGCACGAGGATATGATGAAAATACAGGACGAGGGCAGACTTGACGAATGGTGTGATGACAACCTTCAATGGCTTCATCGCACCTTCGGCAAGGAAAATACCGTTTCGGCAGTCCTGCACATGGATGAGCACACACCGCACATTCATGCCACGGTCGTACCGATAGTAACAGGAGAGCGCAGGAAAGCCAAGAAAAAGCAGACGGAAGGTAAACGCTCCTACCGCAAGAAAGCCAATATCGTGCGTCTGTGTGCCGATGATGTGCTGACACGTGAGAAACTCGTTGCCTATCACGACAGTTACGCAAGAGTAATGGAAAAATACGGTTTGCAACGTGGCGTACGTGGCTCGGAAGCACGGCATACGACAACAGCCCAATACTACCGTGATTTGATACGGCAGACGGGTGAACTTGAAGCCAATGTGCAACAGTTACAGACAGAGCAGCAACAAGCAGAGCAACAGCTTGACGAGGTAAGGCAGGAAGTCAAGTCGGAGAAACTGGAAGCAGCCAAGACGGAAGCGAAAGCCGCATTCGTGGCAAAAGTCGGTTCTCTTTTCGGTGGTGGTAAACTGAAAGAGTTTGAACATAGAAATGAAGATTTGCAAAAGCGCATACAGGAACTTGAAGAAGAAGCCATACAACGAGAAGAACAACATGTCAAGCAGATGCAGGAAATGAAGAATGCTTACGAACGACAATACCGCAAACTGTCGGAATTTACGGATTTTGTCAAACGCTACTTCCCTTATGTGGAAAAGCTGATGCCTACTATCAAGTTTTTGCGTGATACTCTGAATTTTAGCGATGGGCTAATCAAAAAGCTGTGCATGTTCAAGGATGTCACCATTAAAGGTAAACTCTATTCTTCTGAATTCCGACAGCTCTTTAAGACTGATGGTTCGATTTGTTCACTTAAAGAAACTTCGGATGGAAAATTTGACCTCAAAATAGACGGCGTTTCACATATAAGTTGGTTCAGACGCAAGAAAGACGAGTATATGGAAGCATTGGGATTGCCAACGAAGAAACAAAATCGAGATATTAAGTTGTAAATCAAAATAAAGTCCGTAATAGTTGGTGACATATCACGGAGTTTTTGTACTTTTGTAGCTGGATTGAGACAACTCTTTCCAAGGCATATTAGAATAAAGAAGAAGCGTTATGCTAATCGTGGTGTCGGAAACCTAGGAAATTTCCCAAACATACAAACGATGATTGCATAGTGGTTCTCACGCTATAGCGTGGGCTGCTATTGTTATATCTGTTTGTATAGGTTTCCTAGGACCTCCGACACAGGTGAACGATTTGTAGTTCACGCTTCGTGTTAAAAATATATGGTATGATTTTTAAATGGCTTAAAAAACTATTTGGATTATATGATAGTTCACCAACTGAAATCCCTGCAAATGGTGAACTCAAGCCATCTGCCTCTAAGTCGCTTTATGATGAACTTGACAAAAGGAAAGAACATGTAAAGCAAAATAGGGACAAACTTAAACAATCGCCAATTGATTGGTATTCTTTAAATACTCCTTCCCAAAAAGATGAATTACAAACTCGCGTCTTTTCTCCGCGTAAATTTGAGAATATACCTTCTCTTCAAACTTTAAAAGATGACAGATTAAGAAAAGAAGCACATGAATTAAAGGTGCAAGAAGAAAAGGTAAAGTTATTATTAGATAAACTTGAAACCTTTATTGCGCAACAAAAGCTTCAAGATGCAAAGCAAATAATGGATGTAATTACGCATGAAATAGTGCGTACAAAAGAGCCGTCCATAAGAAGGCGATACATTTTTTTACAGAAATCCTTAGCTGAATTAGAAAGAAAATTAGAACATGAAAGACTTGTTAGGCTAGCCGAAGAGCAAAAACGCAAAGAGGAAGAAGAACGCAAAAAAAGAGAAAGAGAAGAAAAGGAAAGGATAGAGAATGCAAAAAAGAATAGCAGAAGAACGAAGACAACGACAACAGGAAGCAGACAGGCTTGCCGAAGAAGCCAGAAAGAAAGAGCAAGCAGAGTTAGCAGAAAGGAAACGATTAGAAGTCCTAACTACTGAACGAAAAGAAAACTGGTTTGCTTTCAAACAAGTATTGGATAATAATGGTATTCAGTATCTATATCATTTTACAGATAGGCGAAATATTACATCAATTAAGTTGCATGGCGGTCTATTCTCATGGCATTATTGCAAGAAAAACAATATAACTATTCCGTGTCAAGGTGGTGATTATGATTCACAAGAGTTAGATAAAAAAATATGGTTTAGAAGATTATGTTCGTTTGAGCTTTTGTAATGACCATCCTATGGCTTATCGTTTACAACAATCGGGGAGCGATATAGTCATTCTAAAAATTGAAGTAGATGTTGCCTTATTAAAAGGTACACTGTTTTCCGATATTAATGCAGCAGATAAACTTCATACTCACGGAGGAGAATTAGATGATTTGAAAAGAGTTAATTTTAACGCTACTAAAAGGAATTATGTCCGTAAAGACGATGATGATTTTAAGCCTCATCAAGCAGAAGTCATGGTAAAGACATTTGTTCCAAAGAAATATATTGTAAATCTTGATAATTTTTGAATTATGATTTATATAGAAAGCAAAAAAGGAAATTAGAAAAATAAAGGAAGAATATCCTAATGCTGTAATACTGGATATTACCTCTAATTCAGAGATGCGATATGCAAAAATATTGAGTCCGTTTTATCCACATGGAAATATACCTATTCCTTTTACTGACGGATTAAAGGCTACCTGTGTCGAAGCGGTGTGGCAAGGACTAAAAGTCTTTGAGAATGCAGGCGTGGATTTTGCGACATTCAAAAATGATACAATGCGAGATTTAAAACGGACTGTACGAAAATATGGAATGCCTAAAGGACACAGTAAAGGAGCTTATAGTAAAGAGTTATTGGGATACTTTGAAGCGAGGATGCTTATCTATCTTCCAACGTATAAATGGGTACTGGATAATGTTCCCGAAGTTCATCATGTAATAGAAAGAATTAAAGCGCAAAGCAAAATTCAAGATATTGTATTATTAGATTATAATACAAATATTGACTTTCGAGATATTTCAAAGCCATTGTCACATGCAGGTTTGGTAAAATTATACATTGACGGTAAATACCCCAATGGCATAGAGGATTACCAGCCAATGACACAGGAAGAAATGGATGCAAAGAAAGTTAGGGAGAAAGAACTAAAGAAAGGACTAAAACGTAAGGTAAAAGAACGCAAAAGCGCACAAAGTAAAAAACTGTTTGAAGAATAAGTTGAACAATTAGAATTTGTAAAGATGGAAATGATACAAGAATACATCGGTTTAATTTTCGCAGTCATCGTTGTAGCTGCTGTTATTATATTTCAAATTCGTAGTTTCCTTAAAACAAAAGGAAAAATTAAAGAGCTTGATAGCTTATTTGAAGATGTTGACACTCTGTCGCTTAAAGAAACGTCTATTACACCAAGTGTATTAAGGAATAAAGAATCTCTACAGAAATTTTTGGCAAAGCATTCCACCACGCCATAATGATGAAAACGGTGATGAAAGCAAAGATTATACAGATTTATCACTTATCGTTTTTCAAGGTGGAAGTAAGTCTTCCAATAAGAAATTTAAAATGATTATTAATCGTACGAATGAGTACTTGTGCAAAAATACAGGGACAAGTGCTGATTTAGGGGTATTAGAAGACATATGTGACAGTCAAAAAGAAACATTAGAGGATGAAATACAAAATAGCCTTAATGTTCCTCTATATTTAGGGCTTGCAGGCACTTTTATAGGAATTATTACAGGATTATTGGGTGTTGATTTTGACCAAATTTTTGGTAACACAAATAACTTGAATGGATTACAGCATTTATTATACGGCATAGTTGTAGCTATGTGTGCAAGTTTATTAGGCTTAGGTTTTACCGTATATAATAGTGCTGTAACATATAAGACTGCTGTAAGCAAATGTGACGACGGTAAAGGAGATTATATGAATTTCCTAAGACGTGAATTAATGCCATTATTATCAAATAGTATGGCTTCAAGCCTAAATTCATTAAAGGGAGTATTAGGACACTTTGTAGATAAATTTGGAAGGAATTTAGATGCTTATGCTGATTCAGCAGAACTGTTAAACGACAATTTGGAAAAACAACATTTGGTTCTAGCAGAAATAAACAAATTAAGTTTAACGCAAACTGCAAACAAGATTGCTGAAACCTTTATGCAATTAAAAGATTCAGCTGATTCATTAACTGTTTTTCGTACATATCAAGAGCAGCTAAATTCAACAATAGCTAATACGTCAGGAGTTATAAATCAAATACAAACCTTAATAGGCAAATTTGAAAATTTTTCCACTGGACTTTCTGTTGTGATAAGTAATCAGAACAAAACAACCGAACTTCAGCGAGAGTTTCAAGAAGCAATAACAACCCATTTCCCGACAGGAGCAGAAGCAAGGGAGATTTGGAGAAAGGAATTTGATTTGCTTATGTCTGAGGGGAAGCACGTTTCAGAAAGTTTGTCAGCACAACTTACAGCATCAACGGAACACATTCAGAATTTTGTCACCAATAACAAAGAGTTCTTTGATACATTTGATAAGCTGAAAGAAGTGCTTGATATAATGATACAATATACGCAAGTTCAAGCGGAATGTTATAAGGATATGAAGGGTGAAATATTAAATCTGAGAACGGATTTTCATAACGCTCAACTTGAGGATATAGAGTTAAACAAATCGATTCTTAAGGCTATAGAAACAATGACAGAATCTATTAAAAACTTAAAAGAAGAAAAGTAATTATGTCAAAAAACAGAAGTAATACTTTCTGGTTAAGTTATTCTGACCTCATGACAAGCTTGTTTTTCATTATGCTTGTTCTATTTATAGTGTGTGTCGTTAAGATGAAAGGTATTAATACACAATTAGATAAGGAGGTAAACGCTAAAGAGGAACAGCTCAGAAAAATTGAAGAACTAAACAATTCTATTAAAGAGATAGATAATAAGTATTTCGAATACGATGAGCAATTCAAAAGACATACATTAAAAGACATTGAAGTCTCTTTTAATACCTATAGTTCTAACATCAATGATATAGGGCAAGAGCAGCTTGATAAATTACATAAAAGTGGTCAAGCAATTGTCCGATTTTATGAATAGTGCAAAGAACAAAATCCCTGAAGCTCAATATATACTTATCGTAGAAGGGCAATCGTCAAAAGATTATTATACAAGGAATTATGAACTTAGCTATGAAAGGGCATTGGCTTTGATTAAATTTTGGTCAAATAATGGTATTGAATTGATACACTTGGTAATTGTGAAGTTTTAATTTCAGGAAGCGGACAATCAAGTAAATTTAGAGTTCAACCTGATGTTAGAGGGAATAAAGATAACCAACGATTTGTTATACACATAATTCCGAAACCCGGCATCATAGAATAATTGGAAAGTGGCAATAGGGAATCTTTTATCTGCTGAAAATTATAAGAAAATGATATTCTTGTTTTATTCATTAGCTCAATGCTTATAGATACACCCTAAATGAATGATATTTAAAATATTCTCTGTATTTTTGCATCCGTAAGAGTTACCCAAACAAGCAAAGCGATGCAGACTACGGCAATTGGAACGGTTGCCAAGTCATTACCCCAAAACGTGGTAATTCTTCTAACTCTCTTGATTCCAAAGAGGTATATTCCTTATACAGATTTACGAAAAAATGATGGAATAGCCTATCTTTGTAGCGAATATATAAAAATAAGAGAAGAACGATGAAGAAGTTTATGAGTCTGATGTTGCTGGTTTGCGCATGTTTGCTGAACCAGCCGGTGAAGGCACAACAGGTTACTCCTGATAATGCCGGTTATATAGTAAAGGTAGGGGATATGGCTCCCGATTTTGAAATGGAACTGACAGACGGACAGAAAGTGAAACTCTCTGATTTGCGTGGCAAGGTGGTGATGCTTCAGTTCACTGCCAGTTGGTGTGGAGTTTGCCGAAAAGAGATGCCTTTTATTGAAAAAGATATCTGGTTGAAACATAAGGATAATAAAGCGTTTGCTCTCTTTGGAGTGGATCGGGACGAACCTTTGGAAACCGTAGTGGCTTTTGCCAAACGTACCGGCGTGACCTATCCGTTGGCTCTTGATCCGGGAGCTGATATTTTTGCCAGATATGCAGACCGTAAAGCGGGCATCACCCGTAATGTATTGATTGACAAAACGGGCAAGATTGTAATGCTGACCCGTTTGTACAATGAAGAAGAATTCTCTTCTTTGTGCAAGAAGATAGATGAAATGTTGGGAGAAAAATAACAGATAATGAGAGGATCGGTACTATTTGTCACGTTTTTAATTTTTTGTTCTATCACCGCTTCTGGCGAAGAAAAAGCCTCGTACCGGCAAAGAGGCATTATTTGGAAAGGAATATGCTACCTATCAGATTACATCCAATGAACTAAGCGGAGCTTGTTTTTATTTGGTGAGTGGTCACGGAGGTCCCGATCCTGGGGCCATCGGTATCTATCAGGGGCGTCAGTTGCATGAGGATGAGTATGCATACGATATTATTCTGCGGTTGGCACGTGAGTTGTTGTCACGCGGTGCGAAGGTGCATATTATCATTCAAGATAAGAAAGATGGTATTCGTGACGGTCATGTCCTGGCAAACAGTAAACGTGAAACTTGCATGGGAGATCCTATTCCCTTGAATCAGGTGGCTCGTTTGAAGCAACGTTGTGACTGGGTGAATAAACTGTATCGGAAAGATAAGAGCAGTTACAAACGAGCTGTATTTATTCATGTGGACAGTCGCAGTAAGGGACAGCAGACAGATGTGTTTTTTTATAACGCTCCTAAAAGTACGAAGGGTAGGCGGTTGGCCAATAACTTGCACCGTACCTTTGATAGGAAATATGACAAGCATCAGCCAAACCGTGGCTTTCGCGGAACGGTGAGTGAACGTAATTTGTATGTATTGCGTAATACGACTCCCGTAGCGGTGTTTTTGGAATTGGGAAATATCCGGAACAAGCGTGACCAACAACGGCTGGTTCTGAAGAATAACCGTCAGGCATTGGCAAATTGGATTGCGGAGGGAATAGTGAAAGACTATAAGCAAGGCAAATAAAATAGGGGCAACGGATGTGCTTTTGTTTTGCCAGCTTTGTGATGGTTGGGTGAGTTATAATCGGCAGAATGTGACTGGTGTTTGAGTTTGTGAAACTTCGAAATCAAGCCTTGCATATTAGAGTCGTGAAATAAAGAAAGGGAGTGACATTTTTTATCACTCCCTTTTCTTTTACTTGATTTCGATTTCCTCTTTCATGTCTATCTCCTCACCGTGAACATCGGTGAACCGATATTGCAGGAAGGCCAGACTTTGGTCTGGGATAATCTTTATTCCGAATCCGTATTTCATTTGCCATTTGCGCTTCAGGGAAACCAGACCCTGATTCACATATGCTGCGATGTACGGATGGATGTACAGCGTAAATCTCTTTATCTTCAATTTGTTGACCAGGTAGTCAATCTTACTCTCCAAAGTATCCGTAAAAAGGATGGATGGCTTTATGCTACCTTTCCCGAAGCAGGTGGGACAGGTTTCATTCGTGTTGACATCCATGGCAGGACGCACGCGTTGGCGGGTAATTTGCATCAATCCAAATTTACTGAGGGGCAGAATGTTATGTTTTGCTCTGTCTTTCTGCATGTTTTGGCACATACGTTCGTACAGTTTCTGCCGGTTCTCTGCTAGATTCATATCAATGAAGTCAACCACGATAATACCACCCATATCACGCAATCTTAACTGGCGTGCCAGTTCGTCGGCGGCACCCAGGTTTACATCCAGTGCGTTAGCCTCCTGCCCGTTGGCAGATTTGGAGCGGTTTCCACTATTGACATCCACTACATGAAGTGCTTCTGTGTGTTCAATAATCAGGTAAGCTCCACTTTTATACGAAATGGTTTTCCCGAAAGAGGATTTGATTTGTTTGGTAATACCGAAATTGTCGAATATGGGAAGCTGACCCTTGTACAGTTTTACGATTTCGGCTCGTTCAGGGGCGATAAGTGATACATAATCCTTAATCTCATGGAACACTGTTTCATCGTTCACATAGATGTTCTCATAAGACGGATTGAAAAGATCGCGCAACATGGCCACTGTACGGCTGGTCTCTTCGTATACCAATGCCGGCAGTTTGGGAGCCTTCTGTACTTTAGTGATTGTTTCTTCCCAATGTTTCAGCAAGACTTTAAGCTCTGCATCAAGCTCGGCCACCCTTTTGCCTTCCGCTACGGTGCGTACAATCACTCCGAAGTTTTTCGGTTTGATGCTTTGCAATAACTGTTTCAGACGGGCGCGTTCTTCGCTCGATTTAATTTTTTGTGATACCGAAACCTTATCGTTGAAAGGGATTAATACCAAATAACGTCCGGCGAATGACAATTCGCAGGTTAGTCTGGGGCCCTTGGTCGAGATAGGTTCCTTTACAATCTGCACAATAACTTCCTGACCTTGTTGGAGGGTGGTTGAAACCGTCCCTTCCTTTTCAATATCAGGCAGCATAGTAGCTTTTGTGATGGGAAAAAGTTTTTTACGGTCGCTTAAAACTTGCTTCAGATACTTCTGATAAGAATGAAATTGAGGACCTAGGTCTAGATAATGAAGAAAAGCATCTTTTTCAAAGCCGACATCCACGAAACAGGCATTAAGGCCGGGCATTAGTTTCTTTACCCGTCCCAAATACATATTTCCCACATTGAAGGAAGCACTTCTTCCTTCTTTCTGAAATTCCACCAACGCTTTATCTTCAAGGAGTGCGATGGAAATCTCTTTGGGTTGTACGTCTACTACTAGTTCGCTTGTCACTTTTGTATTTTTAAATTGTTCACTTTTCTCATTAAACAAAGAACAAACCTGAAAGACTTTTGTTGCTTTGCAAGGTTTGTTCTTTATTTGTCGTCACAGACAGACTACAAATTATTTTTTGCTTTTATGTCTGTTCTTTCTTAGTCTTTTTTACGCTTGTGCGTAGACATTTTATGTCTTTTTTTCTTCTTTCCGCTTGGCATAGCTTCAAATTTTATGGGTTAATACTCTTGTTTATTATTTCTTTACTGATAATGTAAATGTCTTAGCTGGTTTAAATGCCGGAATATTGTGCTCCGGAATAATGATTGTAGTGTTCTTTGAAATGTTGCGAGCAGTCTTCTGAGCTCTTTTCTTCACTACAAAACTTCCAAAACCACGCAGGTACACATTTTCTTCTTTAGATAATGAATCCTTTACTGTATCCATGAAAGCCTCAAGTGTGGTTAACACTGTCACCTTGTCAATACCGGTATTTTTCGTAATTTCGTTTACGATATCTGCTTTAGTCATTTCGCTAAATAATTATTGTTATACTTATATCTTAATTTTTTGGACTGCAAATATATAGCTTTTCTCCCTCTTTAAGAAATATATTCAGAATAAATTTCCTAAAAAAAGCATCTTCTTCCATTTTCTTGGTTTACTTTTGCGGAAATATTGCATAGAATGCACTTTTATATAATACTGATATGGAGAATTTTAGCAGAAAATTGATAGATTGGTATAGGGAAAACGGGCGTGATTTGCCGTGGAGAAGGACAAAAAATCCTTATTTGATATGGATCTCGGAGATTATTCTACAACAAACTCGTGTGGTTCAGGGATATGATTACTATCAACGTTTTGTGGCCCGTTTTCCTGATGTGTTCGCACTGGCGGCAGCCGATGAGGATGAGGTGATGAAATATTGGCAGGGGCTGGGGTATTATTCTCGTGCGAGAAATTTGCATGCTGCGGCCAGAAGGATGGCAGAGGCAGGAGGATTTCCTGTAACATACACTGGGGTGCGTGCTTTGAAAGGAGTGGGAGAATATACAGCAGCGGCTATTTGTTCATTTGCTTACGGTATGCCATACGCAGTGGTGGACGGTAATGTGTATCGGGTGCTGTCTCGCTGGTTGGGCATTGATACCCCCATTGATTCGGCGGAAGGAAAGAAACTGTTTGTCCGGGTTGCCGATGAGTTGCTGGACCGTGAGCGCCCTGGTCTCTACAACCAGGCTATCATGGATTTTGGAGCTTTGCAGTGTACTCCGGTAGCGCCCGACTGCCTGTTTTGTCCGCTAAACGATTCTTGTGTGGCGCGTCTGAAGGGGATTGCCGGCTCTTTGCCTGTGAAGCAACATAAAACCAAGGTGACCAATCGTTATTTTAATTATATATATGTACGTATGGGCGCGTATACCTTTATACATAAGCGCAGCGGAAATGATATATGGAAAAATTTGTATGAACCGCCTTTGAT
>ENA-OQBD01000327-OQBD01000327.1-human-gut-metagenome-genome-assembly--contig:-NODE-327-length-26187-cov-6.286224_pt1 | contig 26187 bp, 34 predicted proteins | sample MGYA00242742_ERZ504543 | MGnify/ENA primary metagenome ERZ504543 (study PRJEB26092, sample SAMD00036239) | human gut metagenome | host: Homo sapiens | study: EMG produced TPA metagenomics assembly of...
GCTTTTCCAGCTCACTGGTCAGGAATGCGCCACCAGACGCAATGCCTGCTGCGTCCATGGTAAAATGAAGAGCCGGACGGCGCAACACCGCCCAGCTTCGGGGTAAACACACCGGCATCGAAATTGCCGACATTCTGGAAATCTGCCATATTCTGTTCCTCCTGTTACACGTTCTGACGGGTGAGAATGACCAGCTCGGCCACGCCGTTTGCGTCTGCAGAGCCGCCCCACTGGCAACCGGTCAGCTTTACGGTGTTGGCGCTGGTGCTGTCTGCCTCGGCCTCAAAGCCGCCCACGACAGCATTGGGGCAGCGAAGTGTTCTTGATGATGCGCACGTACACTGCGCCGCCGCGCTTCGGGGTGCCCTTCTGGCACAGCACGTTGATGCTGCCGCGCTGGAACACGCTGCCAGCATCGCCCGGTGGTGTATGCGCCGGTGTTCTGGTCGGTGTAAGACAGGGCAGAGCGCATCTCGCGGCCTGCAACGCCCGCAAACCTGTCTGCGGTAACGCCGGAGCCCTGCATCAGGACAACGGCACCATTTGCATCATACATCAGAGCCATGCCGAAGGGCAGGGGCTCTTTTTCGCCCACAGGGCGAGTGACAACGATCATGTCGGGCTGGCGTGCGTAGGAACCGGCAAAGCCGTGCTCCATCTCCGCGCCGATGATCTGCGGATTGAGCTGAGAAAGTGCCATACGATCAAGCCTCCTTATGCTTGTGCGGGTTGAATGCGTCATACGCGGCCTGCGATTCTTCACAGGCTGCTTCGTAGCTGGTGCGGCCGGAACGGTGGGCAGCCTGTGCTGCGCTGTCCTGTGCGGCCTTGGTGATGCCTGCCAGCAGGCCGTCCACGCCGTCATCCTTGCCGGGGTCAGCGTCGGCGGGCGGCTGTACAGGCTCCTGTGCCTTCTGCGACAGCGCCTTTACCAGCGTGGTCACGGCGTTCAGGATAGCATCCAGCTTGGCATCAATACTGTTGCCTGCGGGCTTTTCTGCCGGTGCAGGCGGGACACTGTCCTCTGCGGGGGCAGTTTCGGCCACAGGGGGCTGTGCGTCTTTTGCGGGTTCAGCTTCCGGCGCAGATGCGGGTGCGGCTTCCGGCGCGGCAGTCACAACAGCGGCGGGGTTCTTTTCGGATTCGTTCATTGCAGTTCCTTTCTCCGCCGGTGCGGCGGCACTGTCCTGAATGGCAACCAGATGCCCTGCGCGCCCTCTGGGCACGATCGCAACATGGTTTCCTCGGATATTAGTCTGGCGGTATCCCGTGCCATCCGGCGTGTAGCAGCACCGGTAGCCGCAGGACACCTCCCGCGTCACGCCGTTTTCCACATCAGAGATCAGGCCGGGATCCTTCAGGTGAAGGTCAGCGACAAGATAATCGCCCTCCCGGTGAACATTCTCTGCGTGGCCCTTGGCGTAAAGGGCGTGATTTTCCGGCATCAGGCGTTCAGGAGGATGATTCTGGGGTTACATCCTTACCCTCGAAACTGGGCAACTGCTGCCGGGTCGAACACATCTTCAGGGCGGCGCTGCACCTGCACAAGGCGGTCAGGATCGCCGTCAAGGCCCAGTTCCCCGGCAAAGTATTCCTGCTGGCCGATGCGCGCAATGGGCACGTCATGGCAGATGAGGAAGCCCTCCGGGGTCTTGGTCATGTGTTCGCTGATTTTACTGCCGTAATAGGCAATCAAGGGGCATCACCTCCGAAAAATGGGTATAAAAAAACACGGTGCTGTCTGCATCGTGTTCGTTTCAGGTTTGGCGGTCACGGTAAGCGCTCACCCAGCCCTGATATTTTTCATCCCCGGCCAGCTTGTGCCGCTGGAAGATGGCAAAGGTCTTGGGTACCTCGTCGCCCAGGGCGGTGCGGTAGCGTTCCCACTGCCGGTACTGAGCAAGCCACTTGGCACGGCCCTGTTCTTTGTCGCGGTAGGCTTTGATCTGTGCTTCGGTGCGCGGGTCGCGGCTGTAGGGGTTCGTCTTGGGGCTGGAAAAGCGCCTGATACGCTCAAGCTCTTCCGGCGTTCGTCCTGCCGGTGTCCACGGGCGGAGACTGTGCAGGCAGTTGGGGTGGATGTTCAGCCAGCTGTTGGAAAGATCATCCGGCCCAGCGGGGTCCATCTTGCCGAAGGCGTCTGAAAGCGGCGGGAAGTCCGGGTCTTTTCCGCTGCGGCTGTACACCCGGCCCTCGTAGGGAGCGCACAGGGCACAGGTGGTGCCGTGGGCGCTGATCTGGTATAGATCCTGTTCCGGGTCAGCGGTTATCACAGACAAGATCTCTGCCTGCCGCGAGGTGGAGCGGGAGACCATTGTTGCATAGGTGTGCAGGCTCCAGTTCCGGCCTGCTTTGTCAGTGAAGGCTGTCACGCCTTCCCGGCGCAGAGCGTCCACAAAGGCGGGCACGCTCTGGTTGATGCCACGCCCTGCAGCCTGCTGTTCGGCTACCTGTTCCAGCCCAACGCGCCGGTAAATGTCCGGTTCCGTGCGGCCCAGCAGGGCACTCTTCAGGCCTGCCAGCACAGTGCTGTGGGCATCGGTCAGCTGGCCCATGAGGTTCATGGTCAGCCGCTGCACAATGTCCGTCTGGGTGCTGGTGAGGGTCTTAGCATTGAGATACCCGGCCCGATGCTTTTCTACCGTCTCGCCGGGCACAGCTCTGGCATCCGGGCGGCGCACATAGAACTGCGCTTCCACAAGGCGCGGTACATACTCCCAGTCCTGCGTTTCAAGCTGTCGGAGAATGGCCTGCACCCGTTCAAGAGCAGCCACAGCGTGATAATCCACAAGGCCTTGACTGCGCAGACGGCCGATCTCGTTGATGATATCTGTTTCGGCACGCAGGTACAGCCGGATGAGCCGTTCCAGTTCCCGGTCAGGGGATGCACGGGCAAGGGTGGGCATAGGCTTCCTCCTGAAAATGGGCAAAAGAAAAGCGCCGGACTTTCGTCTGACGCTTGTACTGTTAAATTAAATGCAGGGCACTGTTTCCTTGATCGTTTTGAGGAAAGCAGCGGCCTTTTTCATCATGCTGTTTTCCTGCAAAAACTCAATGCCTTTCTGCGTAATGCGAAGGTCAATGACTTTGACGCTGACAGCGGAGCCGATCGACGCAGGGAAAACAAGCCCTACAATATAGCCTTCTTCTGTCAGGCTGCGCATGATGTTGAACCAGTACCCCACGGGGATATGAAGAACATCCGCTGAAATGCAGTCCATATCAGGCCGTTCGCCAGCTTTGAAGCAGGCGTAGAGATATGAAAGAATGCGATATGCAAGAACAAAGTAATCATCCTTGGCCATAGGTCAATTCTCCTCAAGGTCTAGCCCATCGTCGCCCGGAGTAAGCCCGTCCGGGGCAACTTCATCGAAGTATTCGATAAGTTCTTTCATGCTTGCATCCGGGTGCTTTTGTGCATACTCAAGCATCTCGTCCTCAACCTGATATCCTGCCGGTGCATTCAAAAGCCAAAGCAAATTATTTTCGTCCTCATAGGACATCTCGACATCAGAGGCAGGTTCATAGTGCTCACGAACATACTGCACCCATACAGATTCCTGCTTGCTCATTTTTTCCTCCTGTTCGTGATTGGAATGCGCCGTTCAACGCTCAGTCCACCAAAGCCATCTGCAGTAACGTGGTACTGATAATTGGCATCCCGAATAATGACCTTTTCACCAGCCAGAAGCCCCGGGTACTGCGTGTTCAACACACCGGTGAGCCTTGCATAGGTCTTGGGCTTGAGCTGAATTTTGCTCTCGCTCCTCTGCGGAGACGGTGCGTACTTGGTTTTCTCTATTTTACCGCTCCCGCCGCCGCTTGTAAAGCGTCCGTCGGAGGGGTCGTGGCGGGAGTTGAAATCGAATACCGAGGTGTCCGCAGTAGGAACCTCCATTCCGGTCAGATTTTCTGTCAGCCCCGCCAGCGGGTCGCGCATGGCGGTCACGTCCTGATAAGTCTTGCCCGCATTAGCGGCAATGGCTTCATCGGTGATACTGCCGAACATGCCGGTCTCATCGCTCAGGCGGCGCAGCTCCTGCTGTGCAGCGGGCACATCCAGCAAGCCGGACTGAAACGCACTAACGATGCTGTCAGCCTTGATTTTGGCAATGTCGGCGGTCTCTTTTGCGGTTGGTGTCCACAGCGGCGGGAAGCTGAGGTCTGCATCTTCCAGCTGGATGCCTGCGGAACGGGCCAGAACAGGCAGCAGCTTTTCCAGAACCGGGCGCAGTCTGCTTTCCCGCAGGGTATCCACATAGTCGTAGTAGTTCTTCAAATCGCTTTCGCCGGTGGCGTTCATGCCGGCAGGAGAGCGTCCGAACAGCTTCGTCATAGGGTAGTGGGATGCGCCGCACAGGTTCAGGCACATGCTCTCGTACACTTCCTGCAGGCCGGTGAAGGTGTACTGTGTATTGTTGATCTTGTTGCCCTGTTCCACCAGCTGTACACCAAAGTTGGAGCGCAGCACACTCTGGGCCTGCATGGTGTTCCAGAAGCGCCGCTGCACATCCGGGCTGGAAAGGGAAAGCAGCTGTTCCAGACCCTTGACCTCCATGGTGTTGATGTTGGCCTGAAAGGTTAGCGCTGCCATGTTGGCCGAAACATTATCGTGGGCCACAACATCCTTGTACAGGGCTTCCACCTCGGATTCGCCCCAGTAAAGCTCCGCCTGCCGTTCCAGTTCCGGCAGTTCTCTGCCAATGAACCGGACGACGCGGGAGTGATGCACCCGGGTGACGATATGCCCGGCGGCATCGTTGATGGAATAGAACGCAGGCACCACCTCGCCACCCTCAAAGGTCAGGCCCGGTTCCGGTGAGATACCCTGCCAGCGGTCAAGGATGTACAGGCCCCGGAAACTGCCCGGTTGGATGCTGTCGGGGTCCAGCGGCTGGGAAAGATCGGTCTGCCCGGCAATCAGGATCAGCCCGGCGGCACCGCCGTACAGACGGCCCCATTTCAGTCCGGTGGAAATGCACCTACGCAGACCTGTGCGCCGTTCAACTCCACGCAGGGCTTTCAGCTGATCGGGAGCGGCATCCTTGAGGTCGTACCACTCCCGCAGCATATCATCCACCAGCAGGGCTACGACGTTCTGCACCACCCAGTTCTCCCGGTACAGGCTGTTGAGCAGCGCATAGTTGCCTGTCATGCGGGTGAGGGGATAGCTTGTGGCTTCCAGCGGACTCTGACTGCCGTAACCCAGCCGGAACAGCGGGTTGGAGAAAGCATCCAGCGTCAGGGTGTTCGGTTGTGTGCCCCCGGCGGGGCGGCTCTTGTTACGCCTGGACATGCTCAAACCTCCAATCAGGCAGGGAATTTACAAAATAGCGCAGGGCATCCATTGCGTGGTCGTTCTCCTTTACGGGTTTCTCCACGCCCAGCAGTGCAGCCTTATCGTCCCAGCGGTAAAGGCCAAACTCGTCCAGCAGGCCGATGCAGGCTTTGCTTACCAGCAGTCGGCGCTTGGAGATCAGGGTGCTGCACCGGCGGATGCCGTTCAGCACATCGTTGTTGGCTTCCATGACATAGACGCCGCGCTGGCGCAGTGCGGTGATGAAAGATGCCGCCGACGGGTCCACATAGGCCGCACAGGGGTTATCTCCCATAAAGGCCATGAAGTCGTCGGCATATTCTTCATCGGTTTTCTGGCGGCGTTCCTTGCGGCCATCCCATCGGTATTCCCGGTCAACACGGACAGTTTCACCGTCGTCAAAGATCGAGAGAAAACAGGTTGGGTTCAAGGTTCCGTAGTCTACCGCAATGGTGCGGGTGGAAACGGCCTGCATTGCAGTGGGCGGAACCGTATAGACATTGGCCGTGAAGTCAAACATATCGTAGATCAGGCCCTCGGCGGCTCTGCGCTGGCCCAGAATGTCGCGGGCATACCAGATACTCTTGCGGTCATAGGTGGCCAGCACGGCCCGCAGACGGTCGTCTGAAATGCTCATGTTGTCCGCGATGGTGAAGTGGCCGTAGTTCAGGCCATAGTCGGGGTTCTCACGCTGCTTCGCTTCGTGGAAGTCCAGAATGGTCTTGTAGTACCAGTGACCCTCAGCCTTGGGGTTCAGGTCGTGAAACACTTTTCTGTCCGGGCTGGACAGGGTACGGTCGAACACTTCCTGAATGAATGCTTCGCTGCACTCGTTCACCTCGGTGATGTATGCGGTACCGTAGGTGTTGCCCTTGATGAGCTTTTCATCACCGGCTTTGCCACCGCCGGATACCAGCACCACCTTTTCGCCGGTGGCCGTCTGAATGTACAGGCAGTCGCGGTTCTGGTAGGTGCCCTCACGGCATCGGCCCTCAAAATAGTTTTTCAGGCCAAAACCGTCACAGTCCAGAATGTTCAGCCGGGCCGTTGCAGTGGATACGCCCGCAATGAGGTGTATTCTGCTGGGATGCTTTTCCAGAATGGTGCAGTAAGCCATGGTGATAAGAACGTTCTTGCCGCCGCGCTTGCCGCCCTCGGCAACGTTGAACCAATGGTCGAAGCAGTTCCAGAAGAACCGCATCTGGTTTTCAGAAAATGGAGCCGGAATGTTCATTCTTCAAAGTCCTTGATATCGCGGTTTGGAACAGGCCGTTGCAGCAGATCCGCAAGGGTCTGTATGTCGTTATTTTGAGCAGCGGCATTTTCTTTTTCGGATGCGTCTTTGTACATACCCAGATGCTTGCCCAACAGGTCAAGTGCTCGGAGCTTATCTGCAAGTTTGACCTCGTGTTCCAAACCGTCCTCGCCAAAGCTCTTGACCTTGATGGACTGAATCGCGGCCAGATCGTCCCGCGAGGCATCCAGCTTGACGGATGCAGTCTCCGGGTCGATCAGGTCGCTGGCGTTTGCAAAAGCAATCTTCGCAAGCTCCCTCACGACGCGATCAGCAGATACACCGGTTCGGCGGCTCTGCTCGGCCTGCAGCTGGGCAAGACGATTTTGAACCATAACATTTGATAACAGGCGAGCACTCTGCTCTTGGGCTGTTTTGGGGCTGTATCCGGCGCGGATGGCCGCCTGTGTCGCGTTCAGGTCGATCATATACTCTTCACAGAACCGCGCCTGCTTGTCGGTCATCCTCACCACCTCTCTTGCCGTAAAATCAAAAAGCCGCCCGGAAGATCCGAACGGCGGGATATTCAAAAAAATAAGCAGCACCCATGCATTCAGTTTGACGGACAGGCGTAAAACGGGCGGGTGCCGCTGCATCTGGAACTTTCGCGGCCAGATGCCCCGCTATGCTTTGCACAGCCGTCCCCCGACTGTACATTGCATGGCGCTCTGGGCAGGCCTTGAACCTGCAACCTACGGTTTTGGAGACCATCGCTCTGCCAATTGAGCTACCAGAGTAAAAAGCCGCCCTTGGAATCGAACCAGCCGTGTCTACACACACGCGCCGCGCTCCAAACTGCGCTCAGGCGGCCATATAAAAACAGCTCCGGTTCTCCGCCGGGGCTGTTGGTTGGCGCACATTCTGTCAGGAAAGCTACACCTTGGCAAGGATTCTAAGGCCTTTTCTTGGCACGGGAGGTTGCACGTGCGGCCTTGCGGGTTGTCTAGTCCATGCGCCATACGGTGCGATACGGCGGAATCGAACCGCCTCCTGTCTCTCATGAGCGGCAGGCTGCCTTTGTTTCAGTGTATCGCATAGAAGCAGTCCGCGAAGTGCCAGTGAGAAGTAGCTATCCCGTCGAGTAAGGAAGTAATCGATGATGTCTGTGGAGGATGCACTTCGGAGACTGCGTATATCGGTGGGCCTTTCCGGCTCTGCCGATGGTACCACGATAACACAGATGCCGATAACAAGTAAATACCAGAGCGTGTAAAAACAATGCCCTCTGACATTGTGCAAAATGTACAGGGTCAACTAAGATTCAATTCATTCGTGAGTTCTGCCAGCTGCGCCAGACCTTCCGAAATGGCCCTTGAGACCTGAGACGGATTGGAATAACCGACTTCAGGCGCGATCTCGGCATGTCGCTTGCCTTCCACAAAAGACAGGATCAGACACCGGCTGCGTTTGATCGATACCGGATCAGCATGAAGCAGGTAAGCCACATCAATGGCATCTTTCTGCATCTCGGCATACTGGCATTTCAGTTCGGCCAGTTTTGTTTCCGCGTCCATGGCTGCATCGCTGTTGGTGCCAACTTTGTCACTGGTGCCGGAATGGCCCGGCGCACCGGAGTTGCTGGAGGTAGTCGTGGTGGCGGCGCTGCGCAGGCTTTCGATGTGTTCCTGCTGCTGCCGGATCAGCGCCCGCATCCGGGGCAGGCGTTCAAACCACGACCGGATTTCCTGCACACCACTGATCTCTCCCGGCTTTAGGACATCACTCTCGGGTGTCCATGTTCTGATATCTGCCATTCCCAGCATGATCTCCTTCCAGTTTTTTCAGCAGCCCATCCACGTCATACCGCCAGTGAATTCGCAGCAGGTGCTGCTCCACCTCAATGCCGTTGAGGGCGGCCCACTGCCACGGGATACTTTTGCGGGTCTGGGTCTGCATGTACTCCAGCACAGCGCTGGCGGGCACGGCAAAGGTGCGGTTCACCTTGCCGCGGTAGTTTATCACCACATGGGCCGTCTGGCCCTTGTAGGAAGCCGCAGCGGCCATGTCGGTGATATGTTTGAGCTTATGATATTTCTGTTTGTCCCGGTCAAAGCTGCCAAAGATCTTCGTCAGCGGGATGCTGGGTGTTTCGATGGTCTTGAGTTCAAAATAGTGGTGCATGGGGTAACGGTAGACATCGAAGTCACAGATGTTGTCCACAGAGAAGCTCAAGTTTTCGTTGCCGCCGTAGTAGGTAGCGGCGCTGTCCTTCAGCCGATAGCACCAGGCATCCGGCGGCATGGACTTCTTCCAGTCCGCTTCAAACTGTTTTCCGGTATTCAAACGGTTCTCCTTTCTGCGCAGCTGACAGAGGGCGGCACCCGCCGTCGGATCCGGGTAGTGTTCAGGGTTCCGATACATCGGATGCGTCCTCCTTTGCTGCTTCTTTTTTTATCAGCGGCCTGCGCCGCGTGGCATTCTTCAGCCAGTCGTTCCCGCTGGGCTCGGTTCGGTCTACACGTTTATTCCGTCCGGCTCCGATCGGATTCGTCAGGCGGTACTCCTCGGCAGACCTGCACCCTTGCGATTCAGCTTCTGCCAGCGCCTTGCGGACATAGGCCCAGCTGTGCCCGCCCAGATCAGAACACTTCAGGATCACGGCAGAGACCAGTTCTGAACCCAGCCGATCCGCGTAGGCCATCAGCTCAGCTTTACTGGTGGCACTCAGCTTGCAGATACAGGATTCAAATTCATCCACTGCAGGATGGGTCGTCGTCCTCGTCCCGGCAGTCTCGCGCGCACGCGCAGACGACGATTGTTTTAATGGTTTCTTTGTTATATTTGTTAAGTTGTTGTCGGCAGCCTGTCGGTTGCCTGTCGCCTGACTGTCACTTTGCCTGTCAGCACCAACGAGCAAATTATAATTATTGATTGAAACAACGCTGTATTTTGGCCCGGTTCTGACTGTCACATAGCCTGTCGCCTGCAAGTGCTCCAAAGCAGTCCGAACATTCCGAATTGACAAATTCAGCTGTTTTGCCAGCTGAGATTGGCTTGTAACCAGTTCTCCGGGGTGGATGGTGATGCCCTGCCACTGCTTTTCCTGCCAGTTGGCCGTGAGCAGCAGATGAAAGAACAGGCGGGCGGTGTTGGGTTCGGTATACCATTCCCAGTCGATCAGACCGCGGGGAAATGCTACGAAGCCGCGTGTTGTGTCGATGCCCACAGCCCGACCTCCTTTCGTGTGAAATGCCCGTATAGCCGGATAGCACAGCTTGCGAGGTCAGAACGGCAGGTCGTCGGCATCATCGTTGATGAGGTCATACTCGGCAGAGGGGGCTGCTTCGGGTGCAGCAGTGCTGCGCGGTGCGTAATCCGCAAGAGCTTCACCGGGGTACATCTGCGCACCCTGAAGGTCTGCCGGGTTTGCTGCCGGTTCTGCAGGTTCCGGCGGAGGGCCGGGCTGTGCCATCAGGTCGATCATCTGCTGCAGCCAGCGGAATGTCACCAGCCCGCCGGGCTGAACATCATCCGCGTCCACATCGTAGTAGATCTTGCCGTTATACTCCCGCTCTTTCAGCTTTTGAGCAAAAACCGTGACCTGATCGCCTTTCTGCAGCATGCCATCCCACTGGTCAATGCCGTGCCAGAGGTTCACGCCCACAAAGAAGCTCTGCCATTTGCCGGATTCATCCTGTGTGCGGCTGGCTTTCAGGTCGAATTTCAGCACCCGCTTCTGCCCGGCATCCCGGAGCACCGGGTCTTTGGCGATCTCGCCGTGCAGCATGATGCCGTTCTTGGTCTGGACGATCATGCATCATCACCGCCAAACGGATCATCGGCGTTTTCCTCTGCAGAGGGTGCATTCGGGGCAGGGATCAGGGTGCCTGCCGTCTTGCGGTGACGGTGGGAGCCTGCGTAAGGATCCAGCACCGGCAGATCTTCAGGCGGCACCTCGCGGGCGGTGCTTTCAGCGTCCACACGCACCTCGCTCTCATCGTACAGAGCGCCAAAGGTAGACGGGAACGCTTCACGAAGGGCGTGCACCAGCGCTACCTTGCGGATCATGGTGGCCTTTTTGCCGTTCCAGAGGGATTTGCCGGTGTCATACTCGCTGAGCTTGACTTCCTCATAGCTGGCGCGGGTGCGGTCCTTGCGGTAGACCTTTGCCCAGCCGCCGAGAAGGGTCTCGCCGCCGTCTCCATCATAGACGATAGATCCCTCACGGTTCAGCAGCTGGCCATCTGCGGTCAGAACGATTACGCCAGCTTCAAAGCCGTCAAAGTTGGGGTTGCGCTCGGCCATCTGCAGATAGCAGTTCTTGCCCAGCACGATGGTGCTGGCGGTGTCATCGTTCTTGTTGTCGTAGTGAATCAGGTAAGCCTCTTTGGTAAAGGGGTTCAGCTTGTACTGCTTGCAGGTCTCCAGAAAGATCTTGCACTCGGTGTCGGTGGCTTTGTCGCAAATAAAACGCCGTACTTCGTCAAAACTGACGACGAGGTGCTGGCCATCGGCAGCAGTGATCTCCACCGGAACGGACGGGGATGCGGCCTGCATAGCAGTGCTGCCTGCACGGTTGGCGTTCTGGACGGAACGGTTTGCCAGAGCCTGTGCATTGGAAACGGACGAAGTAGGCGCGGGTGCGCCGGAACGAGTAAGTGCCATAAGTAAATACCTCCAAAATTATTTGATAGAACCATAGCGAAAACCGCGCTCTGCGGCTCCCTGCTTGAACCATGCGATATCCTCGCGGGTGAACTCTACCCAGAAACGATACTGCTTGCGGGCAGGAGCTTCCGGCTGGGCAGGTGCTGCAAAGCGCTGCAGCACTTCACAGTCCAGCCGTCCGGAAGCGGTGATAAAGGCGTTGCGTTGGGCGCTCTGTTCAGCTTCCGCCTTGAGCTGACGCTCTTCCTCAGTGGGAGGGATGATCACCGGTGCGGCTGCGCGGGCACGTTCTGCGGCCTGCCTTTCTGCTTCTGCGCGGCGCAGCTTTTCCCGGTTGTCCTGCAGGCGCAGGTGTTCGGCAAGCGCGGCGTTCAGATCCAGAACACGAAGATATCCCAGCTTGCAGGCTTCAGCATCTTCGCCGCAGGTGTCCTGAATGATTTTCAACTCTTTCCGCCGTGTTTCAACATCCCGGCGCAGCTCCCGGCTGGCCTTTGCCAGATCATAGGTTTTGTTCAGCCACTGGGGCACAAGCAGGCGGTCAAAGGGGATAAGCTCCCGCAGTTCTCCGATGCAGTCGGCATAGACAGCCCGCAGCGCATCCTGCTTATCCTGCCGCTCGGCTTCCTCCACAGCCTTGACCTGCTGGTCAATGGCACCGGAGACAGCCTTGCACTGACCCTGCATCTGCTTGGCACTCTGCAAGAACTCTTCCAACGGCTTCATGTAAAAAGCCTTGGCGCTGCGGGCGGCATCGCTGAGCTGCTTGTCCAGCTTGTTCACGGCGGCGCGGTCAGCCTTGGCATCCTTGATGGTGTCCGGGGTGTAGATGCGGCCGGTGTAGGCGGCCAGCATCTCGGTCAGATTCTGCTGCACCTCGGCTTCGTTCCACCGGATCGCGGGCAGTTCCGGGTGCTCCACCCGGACGGTCAATTCATTCGTCATTTTCGGGATCCTCCTGTTCTGCTTCCTGTTCGCGTGGCAAAAAGTAATAGTTGTCGGGCGGCTCAAGCGGCGGGCCGTAGCCGTCCAGCGCAAGATCATACATCGGGTTCATCAGCTGCACCTCCGTCATAATCTGCGGGCTGACGGCAGAGCAGGGAAGCTTCTTCCATGATGCTGTTCAGTGCGCCGCACAGGGTCTGGAAGGTGCTCTCCAGATCTTCACCGGTCAGGCGGGAATAGCTGCCTTTGCAGGTGTCCCATGCCGAACGGAACAGGCTGGCGCAGTAGTTGGCGGTCTCAAAATCGGCCTGTGTATTGTCATTGGCGCGGGCTTGGAGTGTGGCCAGCTGTTTGCGCAGGGCAGTGTTATCCTTGGCAAGTTCAGAATTCCGGGCATCTGCAAGGCCCCAGGCCTTTTCTGCTGCCAGACGGTCCAGTTCTTCCTCATCCCACTGGTGAGCCAGAGCTTTGGCCCGCCGGTCTACCTCTTCCTCATCCACCACAGCGGCGATGGGCTGCTTTTTCAGGGCCGCATTTTCTTCCTGCAGCTTGTCCGCCCGGAGCTTTGCCGCTTCGGCCACCTGCCGGGAGCCGGAAAGCTGGTTCTCAGCATCCTTGGCACGGGCTTCGGCCTTGCTCTGCATCTTCCATGCTTCCTCTTCCCGGGCTTCGGCAGAGTCGGCACGCTCTTTCAGCTGGGCGTTCTGCTCTTTCAGGCCGCTGATGTCGGCAAGAGCGGATTCGTAGCGGCTTTCTGCTTCTTCCCGCTTTTCCGCGTCCTTATGGGTCTGAGCTTCAGCGCTTTTCACCAGCTCCTTGAAATAGGCATTTTCCTTGCGGGCGTTCTGAGCGGACTTTTCGGCGGTGTCGGCGCGGTCTTTCTCGGCTTTGAGTTGGGCCATAAGCTCCTGATACTCTTTATAAGTAGTGATGTCACCGGTAAAAACGGCTTGCTTGACCACCTCCGGGGTGCTGGGCTTGGCCGCAGCATACAGCAGTTTCATAGGCTGAACGTCCAGAATGGACTTGCCTTCCAGCTGGATGTTGCCGAACTGTTCGGCAACCCTCACCATGTTTTCACCGGTGTCCCGGCTGATGCCGACGGCGGCACACCACTTGCCCCAACTGCCCTGATAGTGGTTTGCGGTCAGGTCGTGGGCGTGCTTTGCGGCCATAATGCGGGCCATGTTACCGGTGATGAAGGTCTGCGCGTCCTGCAACAGCAGGGCGTTTGTCTGGTCGTCTGCGCCAAAATCAAATGTTACAGCTTCGGTAGCAGTCATAGACTGGACAGCAGGGGCCACAGAAGAACTGTCCGCATTCGCGGCAGGGGCCGATGAGTTCTTCGTAGGGGATGCTACGGGGGTCGATGCCTGACATTCGGATTCCTCTTCCACCGGTTCAATGGGCGCGTTCCTGCAGGGCTTTGCGTTTTCCAACGCATCCAGCATTGCGCTATCAATTTCGTACTCGTCCAGCGGGGCGAACTCCGCGCCGTTGGTCAGGAATGCCTGTGGAGTCAGATTCTTGTCTGCCGCTCTGGCCCGCTCGAATTTCTGCGTCATGAGGTGGCTTTCTTTCCAAATGCTGCCGTCCCAGCGCCAGAACCGGCCACGGTAATAGGCATAAACCGTCTCGTTGGAAAGCTTGGAGCTGATGGTGTAGTCCGTCATACCCGCACCTCCGTGTCCTTGAGGCGGTCCAGCAGTTCGGCCTGCAGAGCCTTGTTCAGCGGCACGATGCTGTTGCCCTTCCAGCCATAGCAGAGGATGGGGCCGTAAAGCTGACGGCCCCGGTACGTCCGGTTCAGCAGGCTGGCGGGCTGGATGGGGCCATCGTACCGGCCCACGAACAGCACCGCCGGGGTGCGTGGCAGGACTTTCTGCTCACAGGGGCACCGCAGCAGTGCTTCGATGCCCTGCAGCGTGTCCGGCAGGGTGGTGACTACCGGCTCTTTGCCCGGTTCGATCAAAATTCCTTTCATTGTAAAACCTCCGATTTTGTGATATCATCGGGGTGATGGGGAGTAGTGAATCCATCATCCCTTGCAGCTCGTCGGTGTTGGCGCACCGGCGGGCTTTTTTCGTATAGTGCGTACCGGCGGCAGGCTGTCCACCTCGCTGCGGTCGATACGTTCCCGCGCAAATGTGTACTTGTAAGTTCGATGGCTGCCGCTGAGCCCATGGCTGACGGCAGACGCAAAGCTGTTCGCGCTCTTGTAGCCCAGCCGCCGGGCACACATCTCGGACGTGCCGGATGCCAGCAGATCGCCGGTCTTTGCGTCCCAGACGGTGTACCACATGACGCGGGCAGGTTTTTCATTATGCGCCCTGTAATCCCTGCAATATTGGTTGTGGCGCTCTCTGCGGCAGGAAGCGCAAAAGCGCAGGTTGCCAGCAACATTTTCCATCACCTTGCCGCAGTCCAAACAAACGCGGGTAAAGTGCTTTCCTTTATTCATGGGTGGTGTCAGCCCGCCTTCCTGCCGCTCTTCACGGTGTTGCGGGGCTGCTGGTGCACCTTGCGGCGGCGTTTCTCACGTGCTTCGGCGGCAAAGCCCAGCAGCATGAAGAAGATCGCCAGCAGGATCAGCACCATGGCCGTGATGAACGCGCCGTCCGAGACGGTGCCCAGTGTCTGGGCAGTGCCCTCAACGCCTATGCCGTACAGCAGGCCCACCACGAAGCAGGCCATTGCCAGCCAGTACCATACGCCGGATTTGATTCTCATGCGGTTTCATCCTCCTTGCCCACTTCCGGGAAGAAAAGCTCCCCGATCTCATTCTGCCGGATACCCAGCAGCTCGCACATTGCAGTGATCTCCGTGCTTGTCCACGGGTTGTGCCCCTGCATCCTGCCGCTCATGGTGTCCCGGCCAATGCCGATGTACTCGGCCACTTCCTGATCGCGGTAGCCGCAGCTGTGGAACCGTCCCCGCAGCTTCCAGTATGGGATCTGCTTGAAAGTGCCGCGAATGGTTGATGCGTTCAACATTTTATTCCTCCTTCTTCTCGGCCGGCAGCCCATCCAGCAGGCTGTCCATCAGGGCGGCGTAGAACGGGTAGCCTTTGGCAACGATGGTCAGGCTGTCAATGGCGTTGGTAAGGAAGCTCTGGGAGCCGCGCACCACGTTCTCCATGGTGCGCACCGTGTCGCAATGCTGGCCGTAAATGGCCTTGAACTCGCCGCACAGGGCCTTGACCTGCATATACTTGGCCTTGCTGTCCTCGCGGTTCTTGCGGCACTCGTCCAGAAAAGCGGTGTTCTCGTCCAGCTTCTTCCGGGCTTCGATCACCCGGTCGATGGCGTTCTGGATGTTGGCATCCTGCACGGCCCGCTGCTCTTTGTGCTGTGCGGCCAGCTGCTTCTCCATTGCATTGAACGCGGCAATGTACTTCAGCTTCCACTGCACGGCTTCCTTGCCGGTAAAGCCCATGGCCAGCAGGGAAAAGCCGTCGCGGTTCATCAGGTACATGGGGTACTTCTTGCCGCGGTTCTCAAAAGTAGCGGGGTGAAACATAGATTTGGCGGCTGAATTTTCAGCCACGAGATTTGCGACGGCCTGCATCACATTTTTGTGCTCCTTGCCGAAGCGCTTGGCAACGTCCCGGCTGGATGCCACCGGCTCGCCGTTCTGGGTGGATAAGATGATGTCGTTCATGGTGAATATGTACCTCCTTGTGGGTGGCTCCCTTCTGCGGTATACTTGAGCGGAAGGGAGATGTTGAAATGCCTGAAACAAAATTTAGATGTCCATATTGCGGAGTTGAATTTATCGAGAAAAGTGATAATACGAAAATCCGAACGATTGATTACGGCCGAGATGCGGACGAATTAGCGATAACTGGCTACACATGGCTTGATCATGAAATCCAAGCTCGTTACCACTGCTGCCCAGCGTGTGAGAGATATTCCGTTCGGATTACAGGATTCGACAACGCTTTCTCATTGACGTATCCTCCGTATACGGGAATGGTTCTGCCAGATTACATCCCGGAAGCCATCAGAACAGATTACCTTGAAGCTTGTTCTATTCTGGATAAAAGTCCAAGGGCGGCTGCTACGCTGGCCCGCCGCTGCTTGCAAGGAATGATTCGGGACTTCTGGGGAGTCCATGACAGAAGCTTGGCGAAAGAAATGGAAAGGATTCAAGATAAAATTCCCGCGGATTTGCATGAAGCGCTTAAAAACCTTCGTGAGCTGGGTAACATCGGTGCCCACATGGAAACAGATGTGAATCTGATTGTTGACATCGATCCAGGCGAAGCCCAAAAGCTTATCAAGCTTCTGGAAGTGCTTTTCAAAGACTGGTACATCGCACGGCATGACCGCGAAGAACTGTATAATGACATCCTTGCTATAAATCAGGATAAGCAGGAGCAGCGTCATCGGTCCTGAACATCATTCACACTAAGAGAATCCGGCACTTCGGAGCATCCGAAGTATCCGATTTGTAAAGATATGTAGATATTCCCGACACCGTTTTGGTCATGATGAAGGCTTAGAATCCTTACATCATCATGACGGATCAGTTCCTTCAAAAGTTCTCCAGTCGGCACATCCTTCAGCGCCCAGCGTTCCTCTTCCACAGGTTCGCTGGGCTTTTTGTTGTTGTCCATGTGTTTCACCTCCTTGTGTGCACCTCGCTCCTGCGGTAGAATAAAGGGGCAGAAGGGAGGTGAAAAAATGAGTGATATTCAAAAACTTGCCTACTATCAGCGGGAAGTTGCGAAGATGGCTGCCTTTACTTCTACGGCAACACGGCTGGCAGGATGTGTGGATCCAGCGCTTTTGAAAGCTGGAGTTATAGGCTCTCAGCTCCAGGCAACTGGAATGATAAACCCGTCATTGGCCCGGTTCATTGCGGAGCAAAACTCAATCATGCAAAAATTTTATCCGGGCATGGCAGCACAGCTGTATGCCAACACCTATAAGTTTGCGGCAGTAACAAAGGCAGCTTCATCGTTTACCAAAACCATGGAACTGGCAAACCGTCTGGCTCAGGATTGGGAAGAAGCTCCGCTCTTGAGAGGTGAATGCGCTGAAATCTCAGTCGAAGATGCCAGAGCGGTGGTTGAAGAAGTAAAGCCGTATATGCCAGAAATGGCAGTGACAACTATTGATGAAAAACTCGCAAAAACTAAAACCGCCGATGTAAAGATTCCTTGGGACAAAATAAAGGAAACCATTCTGTTCATTGTAGCCATCTGGTCGTTGCTTCTTCAGCTCAAACCGGATCCTCAAACAGAGATTCAAGCTGAAATGCTTGAACTGCAAAAGCAGGAAACAGAGCGATCAGAGGAATTTCGACAACGAACCGAGGAGCACTTCAAAATTGTTGAGGATGCGCAGGAACGAATCGTTCAAGCTGTTGAGATGTTTGTAGACCAGCTCATCGAAGCTGATAATGAGAGCGATGGTGTCGCTAAGGCGATTGATTCGCAGGACGTTTTGGAAAACTGCGATGCTTTGCAGCAACAGGCTGACCACTAGCAATGATGTTGTTCTTTTCAAGCGCTTGATTTCTTTCTCCATCTTTACCCAGCGTTCCTCTTCCACAGGTTCGCTGGGCTTTTTGTTGTTGTCCATGTGTTTCACCTCCTTGTGTGCACCTCGCTCCTGCGGTAAAATGGAGAAAACAGGAAGGATGTGATAAAAAATGAGCGAAAATAAAGAAATTGAAAAGCTTACAGGTTATCATCGTGAAGCTGCGAAGATGGCTGTTTTTACCTCTACGGTAAAGCAGCCGGACTGCAGTCAGCTTACAGAAGAACAGTTGAAAGCTTTACTTGATGCCTGCGACCACTCAAAAAGCTCTTACGCCGAGGAAGCGGCTTCCGAAGACCTGCGTGAACTGCGAGAAAAATTTGAGCAGAGCCAGAAAGAACATTGCGAAGTTCTGCACAAGTTGCAAGAACAGCATGATGCAGAGATGAGAGATCAGGCCAAAGAAAATAGATTCAACCGAGTATGCAATGTGATCGCAATTTTGATTGCGGCTGCATCGATGTTCATTTCTTTAGTAAAATGACAACCAATGCCAGAATCTGGATGCAAAGAGCAAAGATTTGCATTTCGTGGTTCTTCATCTTCTTCACCTCCTTTGGATGGCTGGCAAGTATGTATTTTTCACTATGGATGTGCTATCATAAAGACACCCCAAAACGGAAGGAGGTGAAAAAACATGAGCTTGTCATTGACTAAAATGGCTGTTCTTACTGGATATGCAAATACCATTTCCCTCAAAGAATTTGCAAAGAACCGTTTATTTCTGGTGACACCTGCTGGCATGATCAGCGGTATCCCCGTATTTGATGAGGAAAATAGCAATCCGAACATTGCCGTTGCGCAGACAGTTAACTCCTCAGCTCTCAAGGCCGTTTCCAAAGCTGCTTCTGCTGAAGAAGAAAGTCCGCAGACGGGTGAAAGCTGTGAGTTTATTCTGCTAAAGGATGCTCGTCTGGAAACCACAAGTCCCGTTGTGAATTTCCCTGTTCTGACTGTCTTTTGTGACCAGATCATTGCTGTGACCCTTGGCACTGATTTCACCAATGGCTAACACCTCGCGATTTTGCCGCCCTTGTACCGCTAATACAAGAGCGGCAATTTCTTTGGGCTCGCCAGTGATTTTAATTTTCATCTTCTTCACCTCCCTTGAAATGTAACTTGTCAAGTTACTTAATGGCCAAAAAATACGGCCTGCGGATTGTCGATACTCAAAAGTTCCACAATCTTTGAGGCTTCATCTGTACCAAAAACACGTTTCTTGAGCTTGCGTGTTAAGGTCTGCTCAGAAATTCCAAGTTCCTGAGCCAACATTTTTTGAGTGTAGCCTGCTTTGACCATGTACGACTTGAGCAAATTGACGTTTACCACACTTTTCACCTCCAAACGGCCCCTGTGTAACTTATGAGGTCACAAGTATAATAGCATCATATTTGTAACCTGTCAAGTTATTTTTGATAATTGAATTAAAAATATTGTAAACTGGTGGTTTATCTGCTATACTATAGACATCAAAGGAGGTGCTCACGGTGACTGTAGGCGATCGCATTCGACAGGTACGTCAAGAGCAAGATGTAACCCAACAGGAGCTTGCCGATTACATCGGCGTATCAAAGCAGGCTGTATATAAGTATGAAAATAATATTGTAACCAATATACCGACAGACAAGGTTGACGCTATTGCCAAACGGCTGAAAGTATCCCCCGCCTACCTGATGGGCTGGGAAGAACAGCCGGAGCCCAAGAAGCCTACCATCCCCCCGGGCTTTGAGCCGATGCCAAAGATGAAGAAGATCCCGCTGATCGGAGCCATTGCCTGCGGGGAACCCATCACGGCAGAGCAGAACATTGAAAAAATGGTGGACGTGCCGGAGAACATCCGGTGCGATTTTTCCCTGACCTGCCACGGTGACAGCATGGTGGATGCCGGCATTCACGATAAAGACGTGGTGTATATCCGCATCCAGCCGGAGGTGGAGAACGGCGAGATCGCAGCGGTGCGCATTGATGGTGAAGCCACCCTCAAGCGGGTATATTACAACCCCGGCACGCTGACCCTGATGCCTGCAAACCCGGCCTATGCGCCTATGATCTATACTGGCTCCCAGCTGGAAGAGGTGCACATTGAGGGCAAGGCCGTAGGCTGGACGCACTGGGTGGGGTAATTTTGGATTATCGGAGTCATTCCAGTCTATATAGCGAAGGAGTGTTATGTATGAAGAAAACTATGAAAAAGACCGCTGCAGCGCTGTGCATTGCCGCAACGCTTGTATCTGTGGCAGCGCCGGCAATGGCTGTCAGCCCAGCAGAATATATGAGCACAGCCGCTCTTGAAGAATGCAATACTGCGACGGTAGCGCAGGTGGAAAGCCTGATCAACCAAATCGGAATCGTCACGACTGCCCGCCGCCCGGCAATTGTGGCTGCTGTAAATGCTTATAACGAATTGGACGATGCAAGCAAGGCGCAGGTCAGTAACTTTGCGGTTCTGGCTGAAGCCCAACAGGTGCTGGGACTGAAAGACGCTCTTGCAAAGCTGAAAATCAGTTACGATAAGGTCGAGGACGCAAGAAGCTATGTGTCACCCACGGAAGACCGACTGAGCAATCAAGGCAAAAGCTATATACTGCCCTTCTTTGTAAATGGCAGCACCAATGATCCGTCAATGTTTTTCATGGTTCTGTGTAGCGGCAACAAATATGTGTACTTGGACACGATTACGATTCGCGCGGGCGAGTATAAATATACCTACACGATTGATTGGACGGATGTGGATCGTGGCTATGATGGAAAGCAGTACTGGGAACTGACATCTTTTATGGGCGATGATGAAGATATCCAGTGGTTTAAGAATATTTTGAGCGCTGATGAAATCATTATCCGATACAGCGGCGATGGTGGCAGCATCGACCACACAGTCACCCCCGAAGAGCGTCAGGCAATTACGGATGTCTTGAACGCATATGATCTGTTCAAGGCAGCAAGCCCGACTGTGCGCGCAAAGGCTTTGAATAACTGATGTAAACTAAACAAAAACTCCCCCGGCGCGCCAACGCAAAGCATGGTGCTTGCGGATCAGCAGCTGGAGGAGAAGGTCATTGAAGGGCTGGCGGTAGGGTGTTGCCGTGGGTTGGTGTGAAAGGATAGAGGATGGAAAATAACTTTCAGTTTTTGATATATCGCTCTGCGGAGGAAGATGTTTCGATCAATGCCGTTGTGAAGGACGAAAGCATCTGGCTGACACAGCAGGGCATGGCCGAATTGTTCGGCGTACAGAAACCTGCTATCAGTAAACATCTTAAAAATATTTTTGAAGAAGGCGAATTGGACGAAAAAGTGGTTGTTTCCAAAATGGAAACAACCACACATCACGGTGCTCTGGACGATAAGACGCAGACCAGAGAAACAAACTTCTACAACCTCGATGCCATTATCTCTGTGGGATACCGTGTCAACTCCCGCCGGGCTACGCAGTTCCGTATCTGGGCTACCGGCATTCTCAAAGAGTATATGACCAAGGGCTTTGTGCTGGATGACGAGCGCTTGAAGCAGGGCAAGGACGCTTTCGGTAAGGATTATTTCCGTGAGTTGTTGGAGCGTGTTCGATCCATCCGCGCCAGTGAGCGCCGGATCTGGCAGCAGGTGACGGATATCTTTGCAGAGTGCAGCATCGACTATGACCGCAACGCGCCGGTGACCAGGGACTTCTATGCCATGGTGCAGAACAAGTTCCACTATGCGATCACCGGCCAGACGGCGGCAGAGATCGTGTACAGCAAGGCCGACCACACCAAGGAGCACATGGGGCTAACCACATGGAAGTACGCACCAGAGGGGCGTGTGCTCAAATCGGATGTGTCCATTGCAAAAAATTACCTGTCCGAGAAGCAGATCCGGCAGCTGGAACGCACCGTTTCCGGTTACTTTGACTATATCGAGGATCTGATCGAGCGGGAAAATACCTTCACTATGGAACAGTTTGCTGCCAGCATCAACGAGTTTTTGTCCTTCCGGCGGTACGATATTTTGCCGGACAAAGGCAAGATATCTGCCCGTCAGGCAAAGCAGAAAGCGGAAGCCGAGTATGATCTATTCAACCCCACGCAAAAGATCGTGTCGGATTTTGACCGGGCGGTGAAAAATCTGAAAAACTGAGGCAGTATACAAACTTTGCACATTGCTCAATAAAATAAATGCCGCTGCGTCACCAATGCAGCAGTTACGAAAGGAAGAAAATGGAAGAATATAATTTTCAGCTTGTTGAAAAAATCAACCAGCAAGTGCATGTTGTTCAGGTTCCTGATACCTGCTCGTTTTGGATGATCCGGACAAAGTCGGGTGCATACTACAGCGAATACATTCATAATGGGTATATCGCAATTGGCTGGAATGCAGTTCTTCAAAGTAATATCACACAAGATACAGAAGAAAAATTGCGTCAAGCAGTAGAGCTAAATTACGCTGATAAACGGCCAGGTGCCGCTATAAACAAATGCTATAGTTTTGCGAGCGAAATGCAGGCTGGCGATCTGGTTATGATTTTGGGCGATAAAAGAGTCGCCTTCGGAATAATTGGAGAATACTTTGAAAAACAGGACATTCAGGATCCAATAAAAAAAGAATTAGAGGCAGACGCCCAAATTGCTGCGGGCTTTCATAAGCAAAATAGAATTGAATGTCCTTATGTGAAGCGTCGAAAAGTTCAAATTATAAAAGAAGTCGAAGAGCTCAGACTGACACCAATGCTGGCGCGTGCAATGCTGAACCACCATAGTTTGTCCACAATCAGTGACTATGCTATTCCAGTTTTAAACACTTGTTTTGATTTGTATGTTTACAACGGAGAAACCCATGCCGTTTTTCGCGTGAATACAAAAAGAAAAATAAAAGGTCGTGATTTTGCGACATTTTGTTATTACATAACTGAGATTTTTTCTGTTCTTAATGAAGATGAAGACATTTCAATAACAACGAATTTGAATTCTCCGGGAGACTATGTTGTTGCATTCTCTCAGGGAATGGATTTTATTCAGGAACATTGGTTTGCGTTCTTATTTATCTTTGCGGTGCTTTTTGGCGGTAGCTATGAAGTGTCAGGGCTGAAAATTGATATTCCGTCTGTTAGAGGGTTGATCAAATGGGTATGCAACCGCAAACATGATAACAGCATTAAAAGTTTGGAAGCAGAAAAGTTAAAAAAAGAAATCAGCGGAATTGATCTGGATAATGAATTAAAACGTATTCAGATTGCCAGAGAAAAGGAAGAAAGTGTTCTTCAAAAAATGCCGACAGACCAGGAATTGGAAAAGCTGCAAAAAGCAAGTCGAGCTCTTGAACTTCAAGAGCCCGACTCTAAAGTGGTTATTTTTCCTTCGTCCAATGAGGGAAATCATAGGGACGGTAGTTCTTGAGAAGAATCAACGAAAAAATAACAAGTAAAAGTTCGACTGTAAAAGGAATAAAATCGTGAAAAAAGAAAAAAGTGAGAAATTTACAAGAGGCCCCCAAAAGAATAGCAAGAAAAAGCACATAGGAAGTAATACGATATAGAATGTTCAACAGCTTCCACATAGGGCAGTCTCCTTTCTCCATGGTGATTGTATCATAAAGTAGTCACCATTGAAAGACGATTCACGATTTTCGCACACAGAGGGATTGTATGAGCTTTCAAAATAATCTTCGTGAGTTGAGGTCTGAAAAGAGGCTCACTCAACAGCAACTTGGTGAAATCTTTCATGTCAGCCGGACTACAATATCGAATTATGAAACAGGAAAAATGGAACCAAGCATTAAAATGATTCTGGATATTTCAAGATACTTTGAAGTTTCTGCGGATTGGTTGCTTAAATAAAAACCTCCCCCAGCGCGCTAACGCCGAGGGAGTTAAGATAAGCGGCTCACCCTTGCGGGGTCATCGCACACTCGACACTGCGATTATACCTCTTTTGGGCGGGCTTGTCAAAGTGTACCCTTTTGGAGGTGAAAACAATGAAAAAGAGGACAAACACAGCGTTTTGGGTCGAGAAGGAAAAGCGTTGGTGCATTGCGGTGCAGAAGAACGGCACCCGCAAACGGTTTTACAGCAGCACGCCTGGCCGCACCGGCCAGCGGGAAGCCAACGCAAAGGCCGATGCCTGGCTTGACGATAGCATCAGAGACGGAAAAAACGAAGGTAGCTGCCCTCTATGCCCAGTGGGTAGAAGAACTGAAGCTGACTTGCGGGACATCCTATGTGACACAATGCCAGCGTTACGGGGACTGCTATATCCTGCCGACCTGCGGGAACATCCGCATTGACGAGCTGACCGAGGGCGACCTTCAAAAGGCAATCGACGTTTCGTTCCGGAAGCGCTCACAGAAAAAGAACCAGCGCAAGCCCATCTCAAACCAGCCGTTGAGCCGAAAGACGCTTATGACGATTCGGGCGGCGGAAACGGCCTTTGTCAAGTGGTGCAGAAGGAACAAGTACACGACACTGCATCCTGATCTGTCTATCCCGAAGAATGCGAGAATGGGAAAACGCACAATTCTTCAGCCCACCGCTCTGAAGGTGCTGTTTAGCGTAGATACCCGTACCTACTACGGAAAGCCGGTATTTGACGAGTACATCTACGCCTATCGCTTTGCAGTTGCGACCGGCCTGCGCCCCGGGGAGCTGATTGGTCTCTGGTATGGTGACATCAAAGGGAACACGGTCAACCTTCGGCGAAGCATCAACGTGCACCGGGAACAGACGACCGGAAAAAACGAAAATGCAATCCGCTCTTTTGACATGGGCAAGGAAGCTCGCGAGGCATACGAGGCACAGGTGCAGCTTCTGAAGGCTCAAGGTATACTTCTGAACTACAATACCCCGCTGTTTCAGATCCCGTCAGAACACGCGCTCTATCGCCGCTGGGAATCCTATCAGGAAGCAAACGGGCTTGAGCCGAAAGTTTCACTTTACGAGCTGCGGCACACCTTTGTCAGTGTTGAATCCAGCGTCCTGACTGACAGCCAGCTGAAGATGCTCGTGGGCCATAGCAAGAACATGGACACTGCCGGAGTGTATCGGCACGAGCTTGACGGTCAGAGGGAAGATCTTGCTGCCGCTACCACCGCGGCATTCAAAAAGGCACAGGCCTGACTCTGGTAACAGTTTTGGTAACACTCTTTTTTGTAAACGTAGCAAAATACATGGGTTACAAACCAACCCCACTACATTTTTAGCAAGTGTTTAGGCGCGTTGCAGATATGTTTTTGACGTCACTCAATCATTTTTTGTTGTTCGACTCCCATCGCCTCCACCAACAAAAAGCACCTGGATTCGTTGAAATCTGGGCGCTTTTCTTTTTGCTGAAACTGGTTTATAAAGCACTCTATATCACAGAACGATTCGCTATTAGGGCGGCTTTTGTCACAATTTGTACGTATTTCCAGCAAAACAGAATGATTGTATAAAATTTATACACCTGCTAAAGTTTGTTTGTTGTCTGCTGCGGCGACGCGGGGTATACTGTTGCCATAAGGACGGCGCAAGGATGCCGAAAAAAGCAATAAAAAGCAGGGAGGCTTTTCTATGTACTATTCCAGTGGCAACTATGAAGCATTTGCAACTCCTAAAAAGCCGGAGGGTGTCGATCATAAATCTGCATATATCATTGGTTCCGGTCTGGCCGCACTGACAGCTGCATGTTATCTGGTGCGTGACGGCCAGATGAAGGGCGAGCATGTCCATGTGTTCGAGAAGGAGGCCCTGCCCGGCGGTGCCTGCGACGGCTACAAGTACAGCATCGGCTACGTCATGCGCGGCGGCCGTGAGATGGACAACCATTTTGAGGTCATGTGGGACCTGCTGCACTCCATCCCTTCGCTGGAGACCGAGGGCGCCAGCGTGCTGGATGAGTATTACTGGCTGAACAAGGAGGACCCCAACTTCTCCCTTTGCCGTGCTACCGTGGAGCAGGGCAAGGACGCCCACACCGACGGCAAGTTCGGCCTGTCCGACAAGGGCGCTATGGAGATCATGAAGCTGTTCTTCACCCCGGACGAACAGCTGCAGGACAAGAAGATCACCGACTTCTTTGACGATGAGGTGCTGAATTCCAACTTCTGGCTGTACTGGCGCACCATGTTCGCCTTTGAGAACTGGCACAGCGCACTGGAAATGAAGCTGTATATCAAGCGCTATATCCACCACATCGGCGGCCTGCCGGACTTTACCGCCCTGCGCTTCACCCGCTACAACCAGTATGAGTCCATCATCCTGCCCATGATCGAGTACCTGAAGGGCTTTGGCGTGCAGTTCCACTACGACACCAAGGTCACGGACGTCAAGTTCGACATTCAGGGCAGCCGCAAGATGGCAAGCTCGGTCACCGTGGAGCACGCAGGCGAGGTGTCCAACGATCGACCTGACCGAGAACGATCTGCTGTTCATCACCAACGGCGGCTGCGTCGAGAGCTGCACCGTGGGGTGCCCAGGACAAGGCAGCCGGTTTCGGACCCCACCATCAAGCCGGGCAACGGCTGGGATCTGT
>ENA-OQBD01000328-OQBD01000328.1-human-gut-metagenome-genome-assembly--contig:-NODE-328-length-26119-cov-3.218375_pt1 | contig 26119 bp, 24 predicted proteins | sample MGYA00242742_ERZ504543 | MGnify/ENA primary metagenome ERZ504543 (study PRJEB26092, sample SAMD00036239) | human gut metagenome | host: Homo sapiens | study: EMG produced TPA metagenomics assembly of...
AGGCATGGCCATAACAAAAGCAGCGGCAACCACCGTCGCCGCCACAAGATAAAGGCGCTTGATTTTGCGGTCAGTCACCTTGGTCGTATTGAGAGAAGCTTTCTTCATTTTCATAATAATTTTCCTCCGGGTGTTTTTCTAAGTAGTCGAGCTGTTCGTACATTTCTTCGGTGATTTCGGGTGCTGTCGCTGCGGCAACAGCGTCCATTGTGATAGTGACGGCGTCACCCATATAGTCGGGCGGGATTACATAAGGCTCACCTCCTGCATCGGGTGTATATTTTACATTGGGATGCTTTAATAGGTTATACTTTCGATCAATTACCGGGTCCTCGCTGCGCATCAGCAGTAGACATTCATCATCCAGCATACGGCGGATTTCATCCGGCATACACAGTTCACGGCCAGCGGTTTGCAGGCTGTCGCTGCTGCTGCCCCGGCTGCCTTTGCCAATGCTTTGGCTTTTGGTACGTTCGGTTTCCTTGCCGAGAATTTTGGAAAGATATTCGTAGGTACCGTACTCGTTGCCGCCGAGGTAAAGCAGGGTGTCACAGTTTCCGATTATGCCTTCCCAATCGTCTTTGAACAGGCTTTTTAGCTGGGCGATGTTCTGCAAAATAATGTCGCAGCTGATATTGCGGCTGCGGCAGACTGCCAAGATATTTTTGAAGTTCTTGGGCAAGGCAACATTTGCAAACTCGTCCATCATCAGCCGCACATGAACCGGCAACGCACCGTTGTATTCCGGCGTGGAATCTGCCAAACGAAAAAGCTGGTCAAAAAGCTGCGTGTAGAGCATCGTTGCAATGAAATTAAATGTTGTATCATTGTCTGGCAAAACAATAAATAATGCCCGCTGCTCCAGCCCCATACGCGGCAGGAACATTTCATCACGAGAAGTCATTTCCGCAAACTTACGGCTGTTGAACATATAGAGATTGGCCGCAGCGGAAATCAAAATAGATTGCAGCGTCTTTTTCGCACCCAACATAAAAGACTTGAATTGCAGGACAGCGGGGTGCTGCGGGTCGCGGCGCTCCAGTTCTCCAAACAGCATCATCAAGGGGTTCTCGACTATTTCATTTTCGCTGACTTGGCAATTCAGAATCATATACATCAATGTGGAAAAATTCTGCTCACTGGCAGGGGCTTCGTACATGAGATAGAGAATCAGTGCGGAGATCAGCAGCACAGAAGAATCATCCCAAAACTTATCACCGCCGCTGGGGGCATCCTTGGGTTTGGTGTTGTTGACAATGGCGAACGCCAGCTTGATGGCGTCCTCATCGGTTTCGAGATAGGCCATCGGATTGTAATGCCCTTGAAAATGCACAAGGTCCAGCACTGTCACGCTGATACCTTTCGTTTCCATGATTCTGCCGAGGGTGCGTGTCAACTCCCCTTTGGGGTCCAGAAATAGATATGAGCCAATCAGTTGCAGCGCGTTGGGCTTCACATAAAAGCGTGTCTTGCCGCTGCCAGATCCGCCGATTACGATAATGTTGAGATTATGTTTATGCGCATGGCTGTCGGTGCTGAAGCGTACATTCTCGGTCAAAATGTAATTTTCTTTGGTGTCTTTGGTGTTGCGGTACTTGATGTTTAGTCTGTGGGCGCTGCCCCACTTGGCCGTACCATGTTCCGCGCCGGGGTGGCGGTCTGCTTGGTCGAGCATATAGCAGTAGACGGCCAACGGATAAAGCACCAGCACCGCCAGCAGAAATTTTGGAGTGCTGGCGCACCATTTCAATGCCATAGGATTGTTGAGAATAGAGCTTAGTACAGCGGTGATTTCTGCCAGCCCCTGTGCCTGTTCAGTTGCCTGTGCCAGCGCTGCGGCAGTAAACAGCAGCGGTATCAGCAACAGCCCGTACAGAATAATTTCTGTGCGGCGGTCCTTATTCGGGCGCATGATGTTTAGCGGGCCTCATCCCGCTGCGGTGCGCTCTGACCGCGCTGCAAACCGAGTGCCTTTTCCACAGTGTCTCCAATAGTCACAGACAGTTCCCGAATTTCTTCCAGTGTTTTGCGTTCCTCGCCGGGTGGAATGAGGGTGCCCATCCCGTCCAGCGTAGCGGCAGCGGTATCGGGCATCGGCAGGGAAAACCGCCCGCAAAACTCCACCGAAACGGCCATTGCTGTTTTTCGCAGATAAGGCGCTTGGGAGATACCCGGCGTGTGCTGCTCTGCGGTTGCAATGACGATTTCGGCGGGCAGTCGTGCCAGCACTTCACGCTGCGGCATGACCGTTGGGAACACAATCGCGTGTTGCTCGGCATCGTACCCGACAACGCCCTCATTTTGAAAAATGATGTTGACCGGAGAAAGGTGCTCCAGTTCCTTGATGGCCTTGTCCATCTGCTCCGGCTTGATTTCAGGAATCGGATACGGCTTGTTGCCGTAGGTCATGGACACATCGAAAATTGAGCCGACATTATAATAACCATTGACGCGCACAAGCTGCGGGATGCCTTTTGCCCCTTTGTTTACGCGCCGCCCGAATTTATCCCAGTCTTTGGCGGTCAATATGGCCCGCGCTTGCGGCAGGGTTTGCAGCACAAGTGCTGCATTGCCGGATGTGATATGACTACCAAGCCGCCCCCTGCCGTACAGATAGTCGGCAAGACGCTGGCCATCCTGCACAACTTCCTGCAATGCGGATTTTTGCGCCGCAATGGTTTCTTTAAGTTCGGCTTGCTTTTTGGCTTTCCACTCCTCGATGGGCAATCGCTGTTCGTACATTTATCGCTCCTCCTTCGCAGTAATATCCTGCACTTTTTCCTGCGCCTGTGCTGCTGTCCGGGCAGCGTTTTTCAGCGCCATAATGGTTGCCCGCACAGATGGCCGGGGGTCAATATCCAAAGGATTCTTCCCGCGCGTCAGCAAGCTGTCGCCGGATTGACGGCGGGTTGGGTCTTTTTTTCTGTCTGCCGTAGTGACCTTGGGAATGGCATATCCCAACTGCTCATAGATGCGGTTCAGTTTGGCGACATCTTCGGCTTTGAACATGACGTCAACTTTTTCGTTCTGTGCCTTATCCTTGATGACCGCGAACAAGACGCCGTACTGCTTGGCCAATTCCTTAAACTGTCCCACGTCTTTGCTTTGCAGGGCAATAATTTTTAGTTCCTTGCCCTCCCGCAACAGACGGTCAAGGCTGGTTTTGCCTTTCACTTTAGGATTCTCCTTGGCGTAGGCCAGCGATAAGGCCAGTGCGTTTTTAATGCCCAGCGCAGACAGCTTAATAGCCACCTCTGTAACCTGTAAGGCTTCCCGCACCATCTGATCGGCTGCTTCGCCTCCGTTGTTCATCTTGTTTCACCTCATTTCGTTCTTCCTGTGCGGCAAGTTCTGCTTGCCGTAGTTTTTCCTGCACCTCGGCAGCATCTATTTCGATGTCGGAACAGATGTAAACCTCATGGCGCAGGGCTTTCATTTGCTGGGTCAGTGATTTGATTTTCTCATCCCGCGCGGCACGTTCCGGCTCACGTTTTTGGCGATACAGAACTTTGCGCTGGCGGGCAAGCTGTTGGATTTGGGCTTCTGCATTTTCCTTGTAGGCCAGCAGTTCATTCATAGTTTCAATATGGTTTTCCCATAGGAATTTTGTCTGCTGCTGGTATCGGCTGAACAGCAGAAAATCCTCACGCAGCAAAAAGTAGCAGCGCTTTGTTGTCTTGCCGTGGTAGGCTTTGCGCAGCAGGGCGCAGTAGTGATAGTAGCAAGCCATAAAGCCGGATACTTTCGGATACCGGCGCGGCAGCTTGCCGCGATACCGCGCTTGCCTCACAGTGGGCTGTAATTCTGTGGGCTGCCATTTCGGTTTTGCCGGGGCGTTTTCCTGCCGGTATTCCTGCTGCATTTCGGTGGGCATACGGTGCAGTTGGCGGTAATACTCCCGCAGCGCTGTCTCGGAAAAGCGCGGGTCGAGCCGGTCAATGCGGATATTTCGCTGAGCGTCTTTATGGCGCACGGCCATGTGTTCCACACGCGGGCCATATTTGACCGTGTAGCCCATGTTCTGCAATTCCGTGATAAAGCCATCAAAGCTATCGGCGGCAGCAATAGCCTGTTCAACATCTTTACGAACCATACCTCGGATGGTAGGCTTGCCGGTCTGACCGCTTAGCCACTCGTCATAAGATTTTCCCTTGCCGTCCGTTTCGATGACGGACAGCCGATTTTCTCGGCAAAGTTCATTCCGATACCTGTCGGATTCCGTGGTAGTAGGTGTCAAAGTTGTTGCGGAACATTTTTCCGTCCGCATAGGATACCGAATTGACGACTATATGATTGTGCAGGTGGCCTTTGTCCAAATGGGTGCTGACCGTACACTCAAACCGATCCGCAAGAAACCGCCGTGCAAATTCACAGCCAATCTTATGTACTTGGTCGGGGGTGGCTTCACCGGGGCTGAAACTTTGAATGATGTGATAGGCCAAAATATCACCCTCATCCATCGGTTGATTCCAGCGTTTCTTTGTGCGGTACATTCTGCGGTAAGCAGTGGCCGGGTTACATCTGAACCCCGTCACATATAATTGATGCTCGGTTTTGTTTTGATTCTGTGTGTAGGATAACAGCCGGTTTAAATCATCTGCGCTGAATTTTTCTGTCTTTTTAGGGTTACTGGTATAGTCCAGACATCTTTGCAGATGATGCTTCACCGGTTTGATTTTGGTGTAGGCCATATCAAAGCGTATCCTCCACATAATCCCATGTTTTCTCCAAGATTTGCAAAGCTGTGTCTAATTGTTCTGCTGTGGCTCTGCCGGTTGCATTGACCACGTGGGCAATCTGATTCAGATTGTTGCCGTATGCCGAAAGCTGTTGCAGAACTTTTCCGTAATTATCGGGTGGGCGCGGGTGAATTATAATGCCCATCAGTGCCAGCCGGATATACTTTTCTCGGCACATCCCGGCTGTCGCCGTATCCTGCTCCAGCTTTGAAAGTTCAGCATCGTTCAGATGAACAACAACGCGGTTATTTCTTTTGCGAATAGGAATCCCCCCTATAAAATCTGGACATAAAAATAGTGCATCGCGGTTGGGCGATGCACTTATGCACATATTCAATTTACTTTTGTGGTTCAATCAGTTTGTAGGCCGGTGAGAGAATCAAGTCGTACCGAGCTTGTAAATAGCGTGAGTAAAATTGCTTTTGCAAATCGGAAATTACAGGTGTGCCATCAATGAAAGCTGCGACTTTTTTCCATATCAATTTTTGGGAAAACACGTTCCAATGCAGCATTGCAGTCATCGTTTTCCGCGCGGGTGATAAAATCGTAGTAATTGATCTTCCGTCCGTTCAGTTTTATAGCCGAGGTAGGAAATTGGAACACCCGTGCATGAAGTTCTGCTTCATTGGTAAGCACAGCTTGCATGACATTTTCATCTGCCTGTGGAAGTAAGCAGCTACCGCAATCGAAAACAGGGGCAATTTCTGTTCTGTGAGTCTGGTCGTCGTAAAGAAATCCCCAGTTTCCATTGTGGCGGTCAAAATTTCCGAGCAGCGCATCCACGATAAAGACATTCCAGAAATGCTCCCGCAATTCTACCGGCGATACATATTGCTGCTTGTCAATGGTGTCCATCACATCTTCCAGTTCCGTGCCGCTGCCGTTGCTATCAGAGTCGAGAATTGTGTTTTTGATAGAGCAGAAGTCGAACAGGCGCTTGCTGCCTGTTGCAAAGTCCTTGCAGGCACAGACAACTTTTGTTTTGCCTTTAATAGAAAAGGTTCCAAGTTCGGTTTTCTGCGCGTTGATTCCAATTAGATTGAAAATGCTGCTTGCAAGGTGTTCACTAATGCAGCTATTGGTGTACGACAAGTTTGTGGGCTTTCGTTCCCCTGATGGGGGAAATTTCAGCATATAAATCCCGCCGCCATATTCAATGGCAATCTTGCTGCCGTTTGCTCCATTGTAAGCTCTACCGGGAACAATGGGGCAGTTTGTAAAATCAGTCATAGCTTTGCTCCATACAAGTATTTCTTTCGCAGGTAGTCTGCGTGTTCGTGGGTAATGCTTCTTTCATTGATTTCTGCCATGTTGATGCTGCCATAAAGTTCACCCCATAAACAGTCCAACAGGCTGCTGTGATTTTTGATTCCGCTTTTATACGCATCCAAGTCGTGCTGCAAATAGTCCGGCAAGCCATACTCGTAGGCGCGTTCACGTTCGGTTTGGCGGATGCCGTCCTCCGTCAACTGCTCCATAGAAACTCCCAACACCTGCGACAACTTATAGACCGTTTCGGCAGAGCATTTTTCGAGTTTTGATTTTTCCGCTGCAAATATCACTGAGCGTCGGGTGCGGAATTCCCGCTTGCACAGCAAGTTTATACTTTGTCATGCCGCGCTTGGCAAGTAAATCTTCTATAACCATTGTTTCCGCCTCCTTACTTATATTATATCGGTACGCCGAAACAATAGCAATAGCCGATTTTCAAAGTTCATAGAAATGCAAATATTTTCGCAGCGGGAAATTTATATTTCAGAAAGCGGAAGCAGGGGTCTTAGGGGCATTCCCCTAACAAGTGGGCGTTTGGTACACCAAATGCCGTGCTTGCTCGTACTGTGCCATAGGCACAGTACGCCGCCCGCTGACAATCACCACGGCAGCCGCAGACCTTTTCTGGTCGCATAACGTTCGACACGACGAGCCAGCCGAAACATATTAACCCGGTCACGCAAGCTGTACTCGGTGGCCGTGACCTGTACCCCATGCTGCATAAGCCGCTTGAAAAAAGAGTGCAAGTGGCGCTCCTTGCCGCTGATCTGCCGCATACGGCAGATATAAACGCGGTCAACTTTTCCACCCTTAATCTGCTGCATCATATCGCGGTAGCCGGGACGCAGCAGCCAGCCGCCGCGTTCGTCGATGCTCCCACCGACAATATCACAGCCGTCATGCAGCGCCTGCATTGAGCAAACTTTATAGCTGTTCATTGTGCCATCGTAGTCGCCGGGAATTCTCGCGTACACCCACGCGCGGGGTCTTTTCTGTTCGTCCATTGTTCACCGTTCCTCATAAAAACTTAGTTGTTCGCCCTCCTGCCGAAAGCGTTCGTCTATCTCACGAAAAGTGCGTCGCCAACTAAACGTTCGGTGGGTTTATTCGGCACGTCCTGTAATTCAAGCAAAAGCTGCCAGAGTTCGGGGTGGTATCTGTAGAGATGCCGCAGTTCGCTGATTGATGCGTTCGGGCAAAACCAACAACCCCCGCGTTTAGTGAAGTCATACAGCGGGGACAGCAGCCCCTCAACTGCGCACATAGACCTCGCTTCTGGTTCGGCCACATGGTACTTGTCCAGCAAAGAAATCTGACCGGGCTTTAATCGTGCCAGTCGCTTGGGTTCATCTGCGGCGATGCCGATGTACTGCACCGTGTCCGGGGGCAATGCCTTCTGATATGCCTTGATCGGCGGCAGCTTGCAATCCCGCTGAATTGTACAGCGCCCACTCAGAGGGAATCCCGAAAGCATCCCCTTGGTTTTTCCTCGTGTGACAACATGGTAAAAGCAGGATAGATAGGTCTTTTCGGAGCGCAAAACCCGTGTCGGGATGCCGCGCTGTTCAAAATACGGGATTGCCGTTTCGTGGATAAATCGGTTGTGTTCGGGCAGCTCGCCGGATATTTCCTCGCTGAACATGACCTCGCAATACACAAGTTCGTCCAGCGGTTCACCATGCTGCAAGGCCAGCAACGCGGTGGCGATACTGTCTTTTCCGAAACTGCAACTTAAAATGTGTTTTGCCATCTTCTCTCCTATAAAAATAGGGAGGGCCACGCGGTCCTCCCTGTAAAAAAGTATATTTCATTTTCCGATTATTCCTTAGTCCTCGGTGTCCTCGTCATCATCGTCACGGGGCGCAATATCTTTGCGGCGGGCGCTCTTGTGGACCAGAACGGCCAGCCCTGCAAGAGAGATTCCCGCAATCGCCAGCAGCAGTCCCAACAAAGAATTGTCGCCGGTCTTAGGAATCGTCAGCAGCGGCGTGGGTGTTGCAGTGGGTGCAGCGGGCACGGGTGTCGGCGCTGGGGTCGTGTTCGGCGTGGGCTGCGGAGTATGGTCCGGGGTCGGCGTGTTGTCGGGGGTAGGTGTCGGTGTGTCCTCGCGGGCATCTTTCATTACCACGGTCTGCATCTCGCCGGTGGGCAGAACGGTAAAGTCGATACTTTCTGCAACCTTGTAGCCGTTGGGTGCGGTGATTTCCGTCAGTGTATAATCTCCTGCTGGCATCTTTTCCACATAATGTGGTCCGTTTGTGGAAATCCAACGGTCAATCTCGGTGCCGTCCTTGTCCTTGATAACCAGTTCTGCGCCGGGAAGTTCTTCGTTGGTGGTGATGTCTACCTTGGAAATTTTTACCTTGATGGTATCATCAAACATTTCAAAGGTCTGCACCTCACCGTTGGGCAGCACCTCAAACTCCATGCGCTCCGCAATGGCATAACCGTCCGGGGCAGTCACCTCGGTCAAGGTATACTTGCCAGCGGGCAGCTTCTCCATGTAGTGCGGTGCATCGGTAGAAATCCAGCGGTCAATTTCGCTGCCTTTTTCATCGGTAATGATAAGTTCCGCGCCGGGAAGTTCTTCATTGGTGGTAAGGTCTTTCTTGGAAATCTGCACCTTGGTAATATCATCCTGCATGATAACGGTCGCATCGTCCAGCAGTTTCCAATCATCCCACTTCCAGAACAAAATGTTCTTGGTGGTCAGATAGTAAACTTCGCATTCCTCCAGATGATTGCCGTCCTCATCGGATTTCTGAATCAGGCGGAAAGTAATATCATTGGCCAGTGCGTACCCATCAGCGGCGCGGATCTCCGTCAGTGTGTAAGATTCACCGAAATGCAGCCCGGTCACGCGATGCGGCTCATCGGTGGACACCCATGTGGTTACGGTATTGCCGTCCGTATCCTTGATAGCAAGGGTGGCGCCGGGCAGTTCCTCGTCGTTGTTAAGGTCACGTTTGCTTACCCACATTTTCGTAGGCTTGTTGGCACAGGTGTTATCCAGCACCATAGTAGCTTGTCCATCATAGGTGAAAGTGACTTCCATCGGCTCCTCGTTGACATAATAGCCGAGAGGGGCGCGGAGTTCCTTGACGATATACTTGCCGCTGTTGGTGGTGGCGTCCTTGCGGATGCTGCTGCCGTAATACTCGCCGCGAATAGGAATATCACAGTCAAAATAGGTATAGCCGTCTGCGCCAGTTTCGGGGCTGGTGGCGACAAGTTTGCCCGCAGCAAACAGCAGTTTGCCGTCCACGCTGTAAATATCGTCGGCAGCGTACAGGTTGAACACTGCACCGGCAAGGTAATTGCCGGTTTCGGAGTCAACCTTGTATACGCCGACTTTGGCCTTTTCGCGGTCATTGTAGAATTTTAAGGTCTGCTGCTCGGTGAAATCTGCGTTGGCATCCTTGCTGCGCACGACCTCAAAACTCTGGGAAGATGCAGCGCCGTCAACCTTGGCAATGCTCGTGGCCATAACCACATCGTTCAGTTCGTTATCCCATGCAAAGGTGACATCATAGCTTTCAATGGTGCCGATATAGCCGTAAGGCGGCTTGGTTTCCTCAATGTGGTAGCTGCCCAGCGGCAGTGTCACACTGACTTCGCCAATCGTGCCGTCATGGATTACGGACAGGAAATCGTAGGTGGCCTTGGTGCGGGCAGGGGCAAAGGCGGCAATGTCTGCGCTGCCGTCGCCGGTGGTGACTACGGCGACTACATCGCCCTTGGCATACCAGAGCGTGCGGTTGCCATAATTGTCGATCTGCCGATCCTGCGTATAAATATCCTCGGCGGCGGTGATGGTGTATTCCGCACCGGCCAGCGGGCGGGTTTCATACACAAAATTGCCGTCCTCGGCCTCGCCGGTCATCCACGGGTCAAGTGCGCCAACTTCTGTTTTCCAGCCAGCTAAGACCTCGCCTGTTTTGCGGATCGTCAACTTTCCCCAGTGGTTTCATTGGTTAGATGTAGTTTTCACCAATCACAAGGGTATCCTATGCCGTTCTCGATTTTTATCGCCGGTGGCTGCATAAATGCGGTCTGTGGTGATTTCAAAATCCACATAGTAGCTGCCATCTGCATCGTCGGCCAAAATGCCGTTTTCATATCCGGCAGAATCCAGCCATTCGTTGTAGAATCCGTTCGGGCCGGTGACTTCCACAATGCGATATTTACCAAGCGGCAGTTTTTCGGGCAGGGTTAAAACGCCCTCGCTGTTGGTGTAGAAAGTGTCTACATCTTTTGTCAGATGACCGTTGACAGTATCGGTCATCGTGACGAGTTTCGGGTTGCCGTTGCTGTCATAACGGTAATGCCCCTGCTCGTCCAGCCAGTAGATTTGGAAAGCGGTGCCGGGCAGCAGTACCGGTTTGCCGGTTTCCTCGTCAACTTTGGTGATGCGGAGATAAACTTCGATTTCCTCGTCCAGTACGGTGAATTTCTGATAACTGTCAGAGCCTGTCATTACGCTGTCCTTGGGGGTAGCCATAGCGCCCCACGGGTTGTTATCCTGTTCGGGGTCAACGGTGACAATAAAAGGCTCGGCTTGGAACAGGTCGTGCGGTACGGTGGTTTCCACGACCAGATAAGTGCCATAGGGCAAGCCCTGCACACGAATATTCCCGGTGTCATTGCTGAAAATCTCGGCAAGCTGGTATTCGTTGGCGCTGCCGGTGGGCTGCCAGCCATCGCCCTTGCCGTTTTTGTTTTCGCCTACGGCAGTCAGCGTTTTGTTGTAGGCGGCAATTTCGTCAGCGTTGACCTCATAGGTCTTTGCGATGGCCTGCGTTTCCGCAGAAAAATCCCACTTCGGATGCTCGTTATCGTAGGTCTTATCAATGTAGGCATCCAAAATGCTTTGCAGGGTGTAGCTGCCGCTGCGGGTCTGTTCAAACTGTTCTGCTTTGGACAGGTCGGACACAAGGAAGAACGTAAAGCCCGCGCCCTCCAGTTCCAGTCCGTTGCTTTGGCCGCTGGAGGATACGATTTTACTGATTTCCACATTGCCTTTGGCAACTTGGTCTTGGCTTTCGGCCAAAGCGTTATCCGCATGGATGTGGTAATTGGCGCTGTAACTGGTCTTGTCGATCTGTTCACCGGCTGCCTGTCGATTGTCGGCAAAGGTGGTCTTTTCTACATACCAACCCTCATCAGAATAGGCTGGCGTGATGTAGTAGTTATGTTCATCGCAGAGGTAGCCGTCTGCAAAGGACAGGTAATAGGCATCGTAAGTCCAAGAGCCATCCAACGCTTTACCTTTAGAGACTGTAGAAAACTGGTTCTTGTAAACCCAATCCGTGTACTGGCCGCTGCCGTTCTTGGCAAGCGCGGCGGTCTGCCCGGTGGCTGCCTTGGTGCGGCTGTCAACGGTGGGATAGGTGCTGGAAACAGTAAGAGCGCCGTCACGCAGCGGGATAACCACGCCGGTGGAGCGCTCTACGACATAATATTTGCCGAGGTACAAATTGCTGAAGCACAGCCAGCCATTCTCGATTTTAGCGCTGGCTACAAGGTGGTCTTTTTTCAGAACGGGTAAATAATCAGACACCCACTGCCCGCTGTTGTCGCGGATTGTGGTGTGCCAGATGGGATTGCCGTCTGCATCCACGATTTTGGAGTAGTCCACCACGCCGGTCACGCCATCGGGGTGCGTAATATCTTCGGCGGCGTAGAGGTCGTACACCGCGCCGTCCAGCGCGGCATCGCCGTGAGCTTGCCCGCTGGCAAGGGCTGTGCCGTGGGCGGCGCTGCCGCCCACATACCGCACGGCATCAAGGTCAACCTTGGAGATGCTGATTTCGCCCAAGGTGCGGTCATTTTTCATAACGCCGTCTGAGGGTGTGATTGTGTAGCTGTCCTCGTTGGCCGCTTTGCCGCTGTTGTCGGTGTTAAAAGTGCGGCTGGAATCCTTGCCAGTGTCGTAGATGGTAACGGTGGTTTCTACGCCCGTACTGGTGACAAGTTTGGTGCCGCCTTTATCGGTAGCGGCAATGTCGGCATTATAGTCAGCGTTGTCCAGCCAGATTACAGAATTGTCGCTGTCCTCGGTGATTTCGATATAGTAACCGCGCTTGCCCAGCGGAGTGTTGACGATGCCGGGATGATTGATGTCTGTCCAATCGCCAAAATAGCCTGTGGGCGCTTTGCTTTCCACAATGATAAACTTGCCCGCATTACGCTGGGTATAGTAGAGAGTATGCCGCATGGAATCTGTGGTCGCATAGGCCGCACTGTTGATGACCGCGTAGCTGCCGTCGCCCTGACGCTGTACGCTGTAGGTGTTGTAGCCCCCGGTGGGCTGGTATTTGCCGGTCACCACATCCCACTGATAGATCTCATACTGGGCATCGGTTGCGATCTGGCTGCCGGTTTCGCTGTCGGTTTTCTTGAGGTTGACCTGCAAACTCCACTCGTCATTTTTCATGACATAGTCATTGTTGGTGTTCGCGGGTACCGAAATCGTTTGGCTGCTGCCGTTCGTGCCCCAGTACTTGCCGAATCCATACGGTACTGTGATTTCCTCATAGCGGAACTGGATGCTTCCCAGCTGCGCTTTAGCCGCTGCTATAGCATTGTTGACAGCGTTCTGGGCCTCACCCTGCAATTCCGCAATGGCGGCGTCGCGGGCACTGTTGGCGGCCGCATCAGCAGCCTCCTGCGTGGTGAAAGGACCAACCTGTCCATTGCGAGTGCCCGATGTTTTGGTAACGGCATAGTGCAGGCTCCAGCTTGCACTGGCATCGCCACCGTTCTTCTGGTAGTTGTCATCGGCGGTATGACCGCTGGTGGTCACAGTTTGCTTTCCGGCAGGGCTGATAGACCAGTTGCCGCCCTCGATGCTGCCGGATTTGGTTGTAGGTTCGATTTCAATCGTTGCACCGTCCACTTTTTCCAGTGTGGCAGTCTGAATCTTGTCGGTGCGCACACCGTAGGAAAAATCGAAACTGCCGCTGGCGGTCTGGGCGGGTGCCTCCCAACTGGCGTAGTATTCCTGCACAACAGGTTCCGGCTCAGGTTCCTCCTCACCGATCTCAGGTCCGATCAGGGCAACGGTCTGCCATCCTGCGCGACCGGGATTATAGATGTAGGTGTAGTAACCGCGGGCAGAGGCGTAGGTTTCCACGCCGTTCAGCAGCTCATCGGCAGAGGCAAGATAAATTTCCGCGGTGGTGCTTTCGGGGAAGTTTTCGATGATATACATCTGTACATCGTCATAAATTGATGCACAGAAATCCAAAAGAGAGATTTCTTCACCCTCGTCAGCGGAAAAAAGCAGCGGGCAGATCGTCCGCATCGCCCAAAGAAAGCTGGTTCAAGCCGCCCCAGATGCGAATCTGGTTGCCGTAGTGGTCACCGGGGATGCACTGGTCTGCGTTGACCGTGGAAGTGTTCACATAGGTGTATGTCGGGCATCCTGCAGGCTGACCGTTGGCACCGTGGGTGCAGCAGTAGGCGGGTTCGCCGTTGAACCAAATCAGCCAAGTGCCGTTGACCTTGGCAACCTTGGTGATTTTGCCGCTTGTCACCGCAGGGGTGGGGCGCTCGGCAAAGGCGGCAATTTCGCTGTCAGGGAAAGGATACTCGGCAGTCACATTGCGGTCGATGGTCACCTGCAAGGTTTTGGTCAGGCAGCTGCCGTCCGGCGCGGTATAAACCAGCTGCGCGGTAAAATCCGCATCCGCCTGCACATACACGCCCAGCACCGCAGCGGAAGTTTCGCTGTACTCATTGTGCAGCAGGCTTTCTGCGTTTTCAGCGGGTGCGCCGTAGTAGTCCAGCAGGGTCACTCCGTCCGGCAAAATTAGATCAAGGGTACTGCCATCGGCAGGGTACTCCACCTGCGCCAGAATCGGCACAATGGCGTAGTCGGTATCTTCCAGCAAAGGTGTAGTCAGTGTCAGGTTGTCACTGTCCAGCGCCTCGGCGCTCAGATAACTATCCTGCTCTAAATCGGCATCCCACGCGCTAAGCCCGATTTTGATTTCACCGGTCGCTACTGGCAAACCGTAGCTGCCGATGTAGGAGCCTGTGGGGGCGTCCGGCATATCCGCGTAGAGGATTTCACCGTCAAAGGTGTAAGGCTCGTTTTCTTCAGCAGGCTCATCCGTGGTTGGTGCTGCGCTTTCCTCGGTAGTTGCTCCGGGGTCGGGGTTGCTGGCATCGGTCTGCCCGTTGTCGGTTTCGGTTTCATCGGTCTGTTGTTCCTCAGTGGCGACCGTGCTTTCCTGCGGCAAGGGCGTTTCGGCAAACGCGCCGACCGGGAACACGGAGCAGCACATCACGGCTGCCAAAGCCAGCGCCAGAAGGCGGTGGCTCCATTTTGTTTTTCGATTCATGGGTAAACACCTCTTTTATCTTTCGGGGGCTGTTTTCTCGCGCTCCAGCTGACGCAGACGCGAAGTAAAAATATCGATCAACCCGGCATGAGATTGCAAATTGGCGTAATACACCGCCTTGTCATACCCATCCGCATTGATGTCTTGAATTGTTCGCACAGAATCCGCCCATCTTCGATTCTGCGGGGAAATTCGCGCATCGCCATCCCGCACTTGGATGGCTGCTGCAACAATATAGCGGGTGCGCTCTGCGCCGTATCCTGCCAATACCTGCTGCACGGCACCGTCATCCAAGCACAAGCCGTTATAGTTGTAAGAAATGGCGTCATCAATTTCATCGCGGCATTCCTCGTTCAACTTCATGGAGGCGCGGTATTGCGGCAGTTCCTCGTGTTCGCGGGCGTATCGACCGGTCTGATAGTAAACGGGCGGCCAGTTCTTTTTCGTGCTTTCCATCAGGTCGATGTCGGCGCGATCCGCTATGCACAAGGTCATAACATCCAGTGTGTTGGTATCGCAATCGCGGTAGTCTTTGTAAATGTCCGCCAGCGGTGCTTGGGATTCCAACAAAGCGCGCAGCTGTGCAGGACGCAGCGAAGCATTTTCAAGAGCGATGAGGATATCCTCACGGGAGCTGTACTCATACGCGTGGTTCAAAATTTCTTCGGGCGGCTGTGCAAGCAGCCACGCACGGTATTCGTTTTGCTCCTGCTGCATTTTGTTGTACAGCTTAGCGACAAGGGGATCGTTTTTCACATCGCATCACCGTCCGTATTGTGCAGAATTCTTTCCCAGAAATTCCGCTTTTCAGGCTCGGAAAGACTGCGATAGGCGGTTTCGATCACCGCATTCACGACCTGCTCGGCGGCATCCTGCGCGATATGCAACTGTTTTGCCGCATTTTTCCCCATCGCAAGACGGTGCAGCAGATTCTCTAAAACCGTTATTTTTTGCTTTTGCAGCGCGTTTTTTATGCTTTCGTCTATGTCGAGCGCAGCAACAGGGGTGTCGTATACGCTTTCCGGCACACGAAATACCAACTCGCTGCGTTCTCGATTGGGGGCAATGTCATTCAGCACGACCATGCAGCCGTTTTGCTCGGCTTTTCTAAGTAAAGTTTCAATGTCCATAGAATTCCTCCAATAAAAAAGCGCCCACAAATGTGAGCGCTTAAGTAAGATATTCAGTTACAGAGACTCAATCAGTTCAGAGATTTCCTTGACAGTTTCCAAGGTCTGCCCAAATGTAATAGCTGCTGCATAGGAATTGCTCATGCCGTAGCTATCCCATAACTGTTGCATAGACGAATCATCCCTTAGGTCATCCAAAATTTCTTTCCAATCGGCAAGATCTTCCAGAGATTCTCGCTTTTCAGCCGTATGCAGAACAGCATCCTTTAAGACTTGCGGGCGAATTTCTGACTTTCTGGTGCGATACAGCGTGTAAAGGTCATAAAAATCGCGCGCTCTTGTGGTGGTTGCACCGCGGCGGATAATGGTTTCATACTTTTCAGCAAGTATCGTTTCTATCGTATAAGCCATGATAGGAATTTTCTTTTCGGAATCAAAGCAGGGAAACTCATATTGTACCGCAGCAGGGGTGATTTTGTCGCCGGTGGTGATGTCGATTTTCATGGGTGTGTTGATTTTCCCATACAGAACATCAATATGGGCGCGGAAGTTGTTGTATGCATCAATTTCACGGATCGGTGCAATGGAACGATATTCAAAGCGGATACCGTCACCAACATCAACTGCCAAAATGGTTTTGAGGGCAGAAACGATTTCCTCTTCTTCCATATGGATACCGCGCACGGTGGTATCCATATCCATCGTAGTTCGACCCTCAAGCCCAACCATTGAGGAAATCAGAAGTCCTCCCCTTGAGAATGTAAAATTTTTTCTGATACGGCGAAGCCGCCAGTCGTTCCAGCAGACGTTCAAACATAAACATCTGCCAAAATTTCCTGAGCGCGCAGATGCCTTTTCGGCAGCAACATTGCGCGCCCAGCCTTTTAATTGTTCTGGTGATCTCACATCAGCACCTCCATGTAGGTACGCAATTTATCGTCAACCCCCAAACTGTTTTCCATACCTTTAGAAGTTTTCTGGGATTTGGTCTTGACGCAAAGTAGATCTTCAGTCCATGTGTAAACAGTTGCTTGTCGATTGCATTTCTGTCGCGCACCAAGTCGCAAATGCAGCGTTCACGGTCATACAGGATAACATTTCCGCCTTGTGGAGATCTGCAAGTGGTTTTGCCTATACCGTGAAGACTTCCTTTAACATAGTGAAACCGAATATTGGGATCGCGTTCTTTGATGCGACTGGTGTTATATCCTTGCGGCACACTGAATTCAAAAATGTGTGGCGTTCGGTCTGACAGTCCCCAAAAGTACATGGCACTGCCGTAAGAGTAGACAAGATTCTCGCTTCCGCTTTGCAAAAGCGTAAACTCGTCTGGAACAAATCCGGTCATTGTATATTGTCCGCGGGCAATGCGCGTCAGAACACCTTTGTCTGCGTATCGTTTTAATGTGACACGGTTTATGCCTGCTCGCAATGCTTCTTCTGTAGTAACAATGCCGCCGTTCGCATCAGCTATCGTTTTCAATACAGCTATCGTAGCATTCACTCCACACACCGCCTTTCAAAAAGTTACTACTGTGCTTTAATTATAACATAATAAAGCACAACTGTAAACGGGCTTGTGGGAGATTTTCGTGGGAACTAGTTAAAGGTCACGACCCAATAGGTATATTGCCCCTCTGCCGTCTGGCAAAACCAGCAGCCGACACCCATGCTGGTAAAACTCGGCTCCATAATGTTGGCACAATGGGCGGGGCTGCCCTGCCAGCCTGTGCAAACGGCGCTGGCAGAACTCAGCGGACCGGCGGCGCAGATCTCGCTGCGGGTGGTCATACCGCTGTGATCAAAGGGCGCACCTGCCACAAAACTCTCACATCGGGCATCGGCAGCGGCGCTCAAACCGCTGTCCATCGTCAGCGGTGCCAGCCCACCGGCTGCGCGCATCGCGTTGATGTTTTCCTGCACCGCCCAATAAGCGGAATCCGAGCTGTCGATGCTCCACCACTGATCGGTGCCTGACGCCAAATCAAAGGGCACAGCACCATAGCTCATACTGACCTGCGCCGGGGCAGGTTCTGCCGTCGGCGCTGCCGTGGGTTCCGGCGTAGGGGCAGGAGTCGGCGCGGGGGTAGCGGCAGGTGTTGCCGAAGGTGTCGGCGCGGGTGTGGCGGTAGGTTCCGGGGTTGCTGTCGGCTCGGCAGTTGAAATCGGTGCAGGTGTTTCTTCGGCGTCTGCACTTTCGGATGTCGCTGCCGACAGCTCCGTCAATTCAGCGGATTCCGGTTCCGGTGTCTGTGCGCAGGCTGTCAATGCGGACAGCATTGCAAGCATTACGATCCATTTTTTCATCTTGAAAACTCCTTGCGGGGGCCATCTCTGACCCGGTTGCTTCTTCTTTCCTTCATCTTAAAACCTTCTACCTTTCTTGTCCACGCTGTCGATTGTCCGAACGACACTGTTGCTCTTCGTCCGGCACGGTATCCAGCACGATATCCTTTTCGTTCAGGTTCAAAAGTGCCTCCAACTCGGCAAGGCGCTTGCTCTTTTCAGCCAGCTCGTCCGCCTGGACAAAGGGCTGCGCCAGCTGTTCCTTGGCGTTTTCCAGCTGCTTTTGCAGCTGCACCAATTTGGATTCAAGGTCGGTCACGCTCTGCGGCAGGTTATGCAGGCAGTTGTCCAGGCGTACCGTGTTGCCGACCGCATCCGCGCCCAGCTGCACCGGGTTGATACCGCTGCCCACAAGATACGCCAGATACATTTTGTCCATCGCAAAATAGGCGATCTGCAAATCAAAGCCCTTGTATCGCCCGATGGAAACCGGCTCGGTGCGGTTCATCGCCATACCCAGCAGCCCCAGCAGGGCTTTGCCCGCGTCCTCGCGCTTGGTGTAAACCGTGTCCATCAATGAGATGGCGAAAACATCCTTGTCGTCCGCATCGCGCTTGGTATTTTGCTGTAGCAGCGCTGTGTCCGCTTTGGCGTTTTCCAACTGCTGGGCGGTCTTACGCATTTCTGCGGGGAATCCTTGTGTAATCGCATCTTCCAGCCGGTAATGCTCGTTGTTGTAGGCGGTTTTCAGGGTTTTGAGCCGCGACACCTGAATATCCAGATCCATTTTCTCTTTGATCATCGGATTGCCCGCTGCCAGCGCCTTGACCTCGGCATAAGACAGCGCTGCATCGTCCAAATCATCCGCACTGCGGGCAGGGCTTTTGCTCGTCATAATTTGCCCGATGAACTTCTGTTTGGTTTCCAAAAGCTGCCACATATAGCTGTCGAAGGAAGCTTCTGTGACGTAACGATACTCATATACTTCGGCATTGGTGTTGCCTTGGCGAATCATACGCCCGTTGCGCTGCTCAATGTCAGAGGGTTTCCACCCGCAGTCCAGATGATGCGTGGCCACCAGCAGCCGCTGCACATTGGTGCCTGCGCCCATCTTACCGGTGCTGCCCATCAGCACGCGCACATCACCGCTGCGCACCTTGGCAAACAGCTCGGCCTTTTTCACCTCGGTGTTGGCGCTGTGGATGAACTGCACCTCGTTTTCGGGGATGCCCATAGAAATCAGCAGATTGCGCAAATCATCGTACACATTAAATCCGTCCGGTTTCGGGGTGGACAAGTCGCAAAACACCAGCTGGGTCAATTTCTTGTCTTTCGTTTCACTCCAGATGCGGTACACATTCTCGGCGCAGGCGTGAACTTTATCGTTGGGGTTTTCGGGCAGATTGGGGTCGATCAGCCGCTGATCCAGCGCCAGCTTTCTGCCGTCGTTGGTCACCTTGAGCATATTGTCCTCGGTGGGGTCTACATTTCCGGCGCGAATTTCTTCGGCGCGGTCGGCAAGGTCAGCCACCATCTGCTTTTGCTGGGGGCTTGGCGGCAGCGCCACATTGATGGGTTTGCCGCCCACCAGTTTAGGCACCGGCAGGTTGAGCATATCCGCCGTCTGCACATCCGCCACCTGCTTGAACATACTCATCAATTCCGGCAGATTATAGAATTTGGAAAATCTTGTTTTTGTGCGGTAGCCGGTGCCTTCCGGCGCAAGCTCCACGGCTGTCACGGTTTCTCCAAATGTGGATGCCCACGCATCAAAGGAGGAAAGCCCGTGCTGCTCCAAGGTTTCCCGCTGCAAATACCGCTGCATGGTGAACAGCTCCGCCATAGAGTTGCTGATGGGCGTACCCGTGGCAAACACCACGCCGCGGCTGCCGGTGATTTCGTCAAGGTAGCGGCATTTCATATACAGGTCGCTGGCGCGCTGGCTCTCGGTTTGGGATATGCCAGCCACGTTGCGCATTTTGGAAAGCACCGCAAGATTCTTGAAAGCGTGGGCTTCGTCCACCATCAGGCTGTCCACGCCAAGCTGTTCAAAGGTCACCACATCGTCCTTGCGGGACTGGTCGTTGAGCTTATCCAGCTTTTTCTCCAGCTGCTTGCGCATACGCTCCATCTGCTTGACGGTGAAATTCTCGGCGCGTTCTTCTTTCAGCTGTGCCACTTGGCTGATCACATCGTGGATCTGGCTTTGCAGGTATTCGACCTGCCGTTCCTGTGACAGCGGGATGCGCTCAAACTGGCTGTGCCCGATCACGATGATGTCATAATTGCCGGTTGCGATTTTGGCGCAGAACCGTTTGCGGTTGGCTTTTTCAAAATCTGTCCTGCGGGCTACAAGAATATTTGCGTTGGGGTACAGCTGCAAAGCCTCTCCGGCAAGCTGCTCGGTCAGGTGGTTGGGTACACAGATCAGGGTCTTGGAGCAAAGCCCAAGACGTTTCTTTTCCATCGCCGCAGCGACCATTTCGTAGGTTTTTCCGGCGCCCACCACGTGCGCCAGCAGCGTATTGCCGCCATACAGAATGTGCGCAATGGCGTTTTTCTGGTGGGGGCGCAGCGTGATTTCAGGTGACATACCGTGAAACAGGATATGGCTGCCATCGTATTCGCGGGGGCGCAGGGAGTTGAACCGTTCGTTGTATTCCTTTACCAGCATCTGGCGGCGGGTCGGGTCTTTCCAGATCCAGTCCTTGAAAGCGTCCTCGATCTGCTGCTGTTTCATCTGGGCTTCCTGCGTGGCAGCGGCGTTCAGAACGCGGATTTTGTTGCCTTGCATATCCTCCTTGGTGTCAAAAACGCGCACATCCCGCAGGTTCAGGCTTTCTTCTAAGATGTGGTAGAAGTTGGCGCGCTGTGTGCCGTAGGTCACGGTGGCTTTAATGTTGCCGCCCGTAAAGCTCTTGTTGGTCACATTCCAGACGCCGGTCAGTGGGATGTACAACACCTTCACGCGGTCCCGCACATAGTAAGGCGCGTCCACCAATTCATCGGCAAACTGCTTGATGAGTTCAGGAGCCAGCCAAGTAGCACCCAGACGCACGGCAATTTCGCTGGCTTCCAAGTCCTTCGGCTGCACGGTTTCCAGTGCCTGCACATTCACAGCAAAAGCGGGGTTGTTCTGTGCCGCCAGCTTAGCCACCTGCAATTTGTGGCGCACATCGCCGGAAAGATATTCATCGGCGGTATAGTAGCGCGGTTCACCATCAGAATTCTTTTCCAAGGGGTCGGCAAAGATAACGCCTTGCAGGTCGTTCACCAATGTATCTTTGTCCTTGCCGGTCAGCTGCTGCATATACCCAAAGTCGATGCCCGCGCGCTCACCGACACTCAGCGCCAGCGCCTCGCTGGCGGTTTCCACGCGCTCGGCAGGGCGGGCAGCCCGGATGGTGCGCTTTGAAAACATATCCGACTTGCCGATGAAATTGCCCTCGCTGTCGAGGTTTTCCAAGGAGCACAGCAGAAAATATCCACTGTCATCCCGCATATCCAACGATGCACCACGGCTGTTGATGAGTCCAAACTTACTGTGGTAGTGGTCGTACTGGCGGTTGAGTTTGGCTTGCAGCTCCGTGATGACTTCATCCGGCATATCTTCCAGCTGGGCTTGGATCAAGTCCCGTGTGGTGTCCCGCAGTTCGATCAACTGCCGCATACGCGCCGCGGAGGTAGCACCAAGGGAAACCTCGCGCATAATGGCGTTCTCGCGGTAATAGAATTTTCCGTTACGGATACAAAAGCTGAAATTGCGCACATCGGGTTCGGCGGGGATGCTGGCATCCACAGCGCCGGATTCCTGCAGCTCGATGTCCTGAAAGTGAAATTCAGCGTGCAGGTGGGACATGGCCTCTTGCAGCACATCGGGAAGGGGCTTATCGGCAAACGCCTCGCAGGTCAGGGTCGGGCCATACGGACCGCTGACGGTTTTCAGTGTGCCGCAGACCATTTCGGGGTGTTCGGCAAAATAGCTGTTGAGGGAAAGCCCGTCCTCCGTCTGGGTGGTGTGCAGCCAGCTCGCGTCCTGCTCCAGAATGCGGTCACGCTTTTGCAGGAAGATGATGTCCGCCATCGCCTTGGTTCCGGCTGACTTAAAGGTGGAATCCGGCAGGCGCACGGCACCGATAAAGTCGCATCGGGCGTTGATGTACCTGCGCACTTCCTCGCTCTTTTTGTCCAGCGTGGCTGCTTCCGGCGTCAAGGGCTGATGAAAAGGAAACCCGACTATGAAATATGATCTCGAACCCCGCGGCTGGATCGTGGCAGAGGAAACCTTTGACCCGTGCCGCACCGCCAAATGTGAATCCATCTTTGCCCAGGGCAACGGCTATATCAACATCCGCTGCGCGCTGGAGGAGGGTTACCTTGATACCTACCGCGGCGCTTTTATCACGGGCACATTCAATAAGGCTATGCCCGACGAAGTGACCGAGCTGCCCAACCTGCCTGACGTGACTGCTATGGAGTTTATCGTCAACGGTGAGCGTTTCGCCATGGATCAGGGTACGCTGCAAAGCTACCTGCGCACACTGGATCTGCACACCGGCGAAGCAACGCGCACCGTGCAGTGGAAAAGCCCTGCCGGGGCAGCGCTGGAACTGACCTTCCGCCGCTTTGTTTCGCTGGATAATGAGCATATTGCCGCGTTCTCGGTGGAAGTTACACCGACGAATCAGGATATCGAGCTGGTCGTCAATAGCGGTATCTCGACCCGCAACAGCAATACCGGCTCTCAGCACTGTGTGGAGGGCGAAATGCGGATGCTGCCCGGTGGCATCCTGCGCCTGATGACCCATACGAATGAGAGCAATGTGCCGATCGGTGTACACTGCCTGCACAAATTCAGCGCAGAACCCTCCGAGTCGCTGCCGGTCATTGAGCGCCGCCGCTTTGTGGGGCGCTACACGTTCCGGCTGGCAAAAGGGCAGACGCTGCGCATCGAAAAGCTGACCTGCTACCACACAGGCCGTGACCTGCCGTTTACGGTCTACGGTCAGCAGCGCGGCACAACGAACCCGGACATCGTTGCCGCTGCCGGTGATGCGCTGGCGGCAAAGTTTGCGGATACCGGTTATGACGCTCTGCTTGCAGCCTCCGCCAAAAAGTGGGCAGCTTACTGGGCAGAGCAGGATGTGCAGATCGAAAGCGATGACAGCTTTGACCAGCTGGGTATGCGGTTTGCGCTGTATCACCTGAACATTATGATCAAGCGCGATGATGACCGCGTTGGCATCGGTGCCAAGGGCATGACAGGCGAGGGCTACAAAGGTCATTCTTTCTGGGATACCGAGATGTTCCTGATGCCTTACTACCTGTTGACTGACCCCGCCGCCGCCAAGACCCTGCTGGGCTACCGCTGGCGCAGCCTGCCCGGCGCGTTCAAAAAGGCCAGCGAGAATGGCTATCAGGGTGCTATGTTCCCCTGGGAGAGTGCATGGCTGGACGACGGCGAAGTAACGCCGCTTTACTGCGGTGCGGATATCGTCACCGGCAAGAGCAGCCCGGTTTTGACAGGTATGATCGAGCAGCATATCTCTGCGGATATTGCCTGGGGTGTCTGGCTGTACTACCAAGCCACCGGCGATGATGATTTCATGAACCGCCGCGGTTGTGAGCTTTTGATTGAAATTGCCCGTTTCTGGGCAAGCCGCGTAGAGTGGCAGGATGATACGCAGCGCTATGAAATCAAAAACGTCATCGGTCCGGATGAGTACAAAGACCACGTCGATAACAACGCCTTTACAAACTATCTGACCGTCTTTGCCATGGAGCAGGCCGAACGCTGCATCAAGGATATGCCTACCCGTTGGCCGGACGCCTACGCCAAGCTGAGCGACAGCTATGACCTGAATGCTCTGGCGGCTGAATTGCAGGACAAAAAGGCAAAAGTCTACCTGCCGCAGCCCAACGCCGACGGCATCGTGCCACAGAACGCCCAATATCTGGGGCTGGATGCGATCGACCTGAGCAAATACAAAAACCAGCAGGGCGTGTCCTCGATTTACGAGGATTACAGTCCCGCCCAGATGAACCAACTTATGGTCTCGAAGCAGGCTGACTTGGTCATGCTCATGCGCATTATGCCCGACTTGTTCGATGCTGAGACCCGCCGCAAGAACTTTATGTTCTATGAGTCCCGCACACTGCATGATTCCTCCCTGAGCCATGGTCAGCACTGTGTGTTGGCCGCGTGGGAGGGACTGGACGATATGGCGCTGGATATGTACCGCCACGCCATTGCCATTGACCTCGGCCCGAATATGAAGTCGTCCGACTTAGGCATCCACAGTGCATCGATGGGTAACGTCTGGCAGTGTGTTGCCTGCGGCTTTGCCGGGCTGGAATGGCACGAGGGCGGGCTTTCCCTGCGCAGTCATCTGCCCGCAAGCTGGCAGCGCGCGGCGTTCAACATCGTCTGGCGCGGTGCAAAGCTCCATGTGGAAGTCACCCATGCGGGCATCACTGTCACCCACCGCGGCGGTTCCGCTGTGGAAATTACCGTGGACGGTCACCCGGTAAAGCTGGCCGCCGAGTAACTATGAGGAACTTTCTATGAAATACAAGGGTATTATTTTCGACTTGGATGGAGTGCTCTGCTCCACAGACCGTTTTCACTTTGAAGCGTGGAAACAGACGGCTGAGGAAGTCGGCGCACCGTTTGACGAAACCATCAATATGAAGCTGCGCGGCGTCAGCCGGATGGAGAGTCTGGAAATCATCCTTTCAGGCAGCAGCAAGACCTTTACCGATGCGGAAAAAGAACGCCTTGCCACCGAGAAAAACGACCGCTACCGCAAGCTGCTGGCGCAGATGTCGCCCGCCGATATGCCCGCTGCCGTGCGCGACGCCCTGACGGCGCTGCACAACGCGGGGCTGAAGCTGGCTGTTGGTTCGTCCAGTAAGAACGCGGCCTACATCTTGGAACGGCTCGACGCGAACCGCTACTTTGATGCTGTGTGTGACGGCACGATGATTGCTCACTCCAAGCCCGACCCGGAGGTCTTTACCAAGGCTGCCGCCATGGTGGGGCTTGCCCCGGCAGACTGCCTGGTTGTGGAGGACGCTGCCGCCGGGCTGGAGGCTGCCCGCGCGGGCGGCATGGACTGTGCCATCGTCGGCACGGCTCCGATGCCGTTTGAACCCACCTACCATATGCAGGACGTGACCAAACTGCCGGGAACGATTTTGTAAGAGGTATACTTATGGAAAGCATTCACCCCGCGTGGTGGAAAGAGGCCGTCGTCTACCAAATCTACCCACGCAGCTTCAAGGACTCCAACGGTGATGGCATCGGCGACCTGAACGGCATCCGTGAAAAACTAGACTACTTAAAAGACCTTGGCGTCGATGTGCTGTGGCTGAACCCAATTTATCAATCTCCCAATGTGGACAACGGCTATGACATCAGCGATTACCGCGATATCATGACAGACTTCGGCACGATGGCCGACTTTTGACGCCCTGCTGGCGGATGTCCATGCCCACGGGTTAAAGCTCATCATGGACTTGGTGGTCAACCACTCGTCGGACCAGCACCCGTGGTTTATTGAGAGCCGTTCCAGCCGCGACAACCCCAAACGCGACTATTATATCTGGAAAGACCCGCCCCGGACGGCGGTGCCCCCAACAACTGGCGCAGCTGCTTCAGCGGCTCGGCGTGGAAGTACGATGAGAAAACCGGTCAGTATTACCTGCACCTTTTTGCTGAAGGACAGCCCGATTTGAACTGGGAGAACCCGGAGGTTCGCGATCAGGTCTTTGACATGATGAACTTCTGGTTCCAAAAGGGAATCGACGGCTTTCGCATGGACGTCATCAGCATGATCTCCAAGGCCGGATATGCAGACGGGCCACTTTGCGCCGATGGTCTGTACGGCGACTATACCGACCAGTGTACCAACGGCCCCCGTGTGCATGAATACCTGCAGGAGATGAACCGGCGTGTGCTGAGCCACTACGACTGCATGACGGTGGGAGAAAACGCCAACGTCAACCCGGAGCTGGCCTGCCTGTACGCGGGCGAGGATCGCCATGAGCTGAACATGGTGTTCCAGTTTGAACTGATGGACGTGGACGGCGGAGAGAGCCGCAAGTGGTCTGGCATGGAGGCGTCACGTACGCGCCCATCGCGCAGACCATTCTCGTGGAAAGCGGCATGAGCAGGGGGTTCGCCGCGAAGGTCAGCGCCGATCGATCCGACGCGTATGACGCGGCGTGCCTGGCGTTTCGTCGATACCGACGCGCAATACGATTCGGCCTGCAACGAGGGGGTGGATGTCGTCGAAGCTGCGGTACAAGGAGGATTCGCCGTTCGTCGGATGGTTGAAGGAGC
>ENA-OQBD01000329-OQBD01000329.1-human-gut-metagenome-genome-assembly--contig:-NODE-329-length-26063-cov-9.456624_pt1 | contig 26063 bp, 27 predicted proteins | sample MGYA00242742_ERZ504543 | MGnify/ENA primary metagenome ERZ504543 (study PRJEB26092, sample SAMD00036239) | human gut metagenome | host: Homo sapiens | study: EMG produced TPA metagenomics assembly of...
CGGTAGCTCTACCCCCGCGACGCAATCGACCGACGCTGCACCTAAATGCATTTCGGAGAGAACCAGCTATCACGGAATTTGATTGGCCTTTCACCCCTAGCCCCAGGTCATCCCCCCGGTTTTCAACTCGGCAAAGACCTCACTCTTGCTCAATAAGTTCATCAAGGTAGATTTACCTACGTTCGTATATCCGACTAACGCTACACGTACCATCTTACCCCGGTTTTTCCGTTGTACGCTTTTTTGCTTGTCAATATCCACCAGCTCTTTCTTCAATCGTGCGATCTTATCCAAGATAATACGTTTATCAGTCTCCAACTGTGTCTCACCCGGACCACGCATACCTACGCCGCCTCGCTGACGCTCCAAGTGTGTCCACAGACGAGTCAAGCGGGGTAACATATATTTATATTGTGCAAGCTCCACCTGTGTCTTCGCATGGGCGGTCTGTGCACGGCTAGCGAAGATATCCAAGATCAAGCTCGTACGATCCAAGATTTTCACCTGCAATTCTTTCTCAATATTACGGAGTTGCTTCGGACTCAGCTCATCATCAAAGATCACCAAGCCGATCTCATTCTCTACCACATACTCCTTAATTTCCTGCAATTTACCGGTCCCGACAAAAGTGACGGAATTCGGGTAATCCATTTTCTGGGTAAAACGCTTTACCGCATCCACCCCTGCCGTATCGGCCAAGAAAGCCAATTCGTCCAGATATTCCTTAACCTTTTGCTCATTTTGCTCGGGGGTAACCAAACCCACCAAAACGGCCTTTTCGGTCTGTGCCTCAGATATGATAAATTCTTTCATGCCACAAAGATATATTATTTCAATTATTTACGTATATTTGCGAACATATTTACAAATATAAATCAACTTAGCTATGAAAAAGAGAATTTGGCATCTATCCAGATGCGTTGTCGTTTGTACGGCATTCCTATTCGTACAACAATTTATCCAGTCACAAGTTTCAAATCCATCTACATGGGAAAGTTTTGTGCAAAGTAACGCAAATATATCTATCCGGGATACGTTTCGGATGCAGACATTTGAGGGACTTGCTTCTGATAATTGGGATTATGCCATTACAGGTGAAGCCCTTATTGAAGATATCTCCGGCGTGAAAGATATTCCTAACAGCCACGGAAACTACGGGTTACGAATGCCAATGAATACGCAAGTGGCTTTCGAGCATTTCACGTTAACAAATCATCAAGATATAAAAATCAGTATACGGAAAGGGGGCATCCTTCTAGTAGAAGGAGAAGGCATGAGAGCCAGAACCTATCGAAAAGGGGAAACAAGTTATCCCTCCTTAGTTCCAACCATAGGAGAGAGTGGCATCAATCCTTTCAAAACCACAGATATAAAAAACAATCCTCCGGGCTTAGATCTTATCGTCCCCACACCGGCCGCCAATACCAAAAACGGCTATTATTATGTAGACAGCGTTTACGCACACGGCATGATTCCTACCTATTCCCTATTTACCGGAAACAGCGATTGGAACCATGAGGATCGCTGGAGCCACCTACCCGCCTACCGTCACCGCAACGCCTTGATTAACGGCAATATCTCCATAAATACAAATATCAGCTGTAAAGATATCTTTATTGGCAATGGAAATATCCATATTTTACCAACCGGAAATCTATCCGCAAATAACCTTACCATCTATCCTAATGATGGTATCTTGGCGTCTTCCTCCACCTTGCGATCGTCTGGAACTATTAACATCTCCGGCAAAATAACAATCGAGAAGACCTTCGCTCAAAAAGGCAAATGGTATTTTATCTCCTTCCCCTTCGATGTATTCGCTTCCGGCATAGACCCGGATTTCCAACTGGGTGATGACAAAAGCGATACAAACGGTAACTACTTTTACGTACAAACCTATAACGGAGAAAAGCGAGCCAACTCACAAAGCCCTTCCAACAACTGGGAAGTCATACCACAAACAATAATCAATACATCCCAGCCCATCTTCAAGAAGAACAAGGGGTACCTGATCGCTATTGACGCTTCCGCCGATCGTCAGAACCTTCGTTTCTCCTCGAAAGCAAAAGATATCCCTATAGATTTCGGAAAAAACGGTCAAGCCTCTATTCCGGTAAGCATTAACAACCAAAGCCAGAACCAGAATCACAACGGCTGGTATCTATGCGGTAATCCTCTGCCGGCTCCTTTATCTCTTAGTCAAATAGAATCAAACTCGGCCTTAGACGGATACATTTATATATATGACGGCTCCACCTACCAACCCTACGTGATCGGTAGCGATTTCGCCATCCCTCCATTCTCCGCTTTCTTTGTCAAAGCGAATAATAGTACCAGCCTATCTGTATATAATACATCCGAACCAGCCAATTATAAATTATTATCAACGAATGCACCCATATCTTTCCCAACATCGGAATAACCACATAGTCGCTCCGCACCAACGCCCAGGCCCTTGATCTTGTCCAAATCCTCTTTCTTGGCACTGACTAAGATAATAGGTACATTCTGCTCCCGGCGAATGGAGCGGCAAACCTCCAGTCCATCCATTCCCGGTAACATAATATCCAGCAAAATCAGGTCAAACCGACCATCCAACGCCGTACGCAGTCCGGAGGAGCCGTCCGCTGCCACCGATGCCTGTAAGCCTGCCGCCTCCAGATAATCCCGCTCCAGCCCGGCAATGCGTGGGTCGTCCTCAATAATCAATATCTGCTTCATCTGCAACATGCTCCCTTTTGGGTAACGAAATAAAAATCGACAGCCCCGCGTCCGTATGACTGCGGGCCCAAATGGAGCCGCCGTTCTGCTCTACAATTTGCTTGCACACCGCCAGCCCCAGACCGCTGCCCTGGCTCACCTGGCTGCGGGCCGGATCCGTGCGGTACATGGCGTCAAAAATCTTGCGCAGCTGGTCCTTATCCACGCCGATGCCGTTGTCTGCAAATTCCAGGATCACCACCCGATCATAGGCGGTGGCCGTCAATGCCAACCGACCGGGCACACCCGGGCGAGCGTACTTAACCGCATTGCCCAGAATGTTCAAAAACACCCGGCGAAAAGCGTCCGTGTCGATCTCAATCTGCGTATCTGCCGGGCAGTGATTTTCCAGCGCAAAGGTACAGCCGCGGTTCTCCATAAAAGCCGTCAGCTCCGGCGCAGCATCATCCAGCACCGCTTGTAGCTGCACAATGGAGCGATCGTTGCCTGTGCTGCCCAGCTCCAGCTTGGACAGCGCCAGCAGATCATCGAGAATTTTCTCTGTCTGCACAGCGGAGTCGTAAATGGTCTGCAAATACCGCTGCTGCTTCTCCGGCGTGTTGGCAATGCCGTCCCGCAGCCCCTCGGCGTAGCCCTTAATGCTGGTGAGCGGTGTGCGCAGATCATGGGCAAAGCCGGCGGTCATCTCCCGCCGCAGTTGCTCGCTTTTCTCGCGGCTCTCAATGGTCTCTTTCAACCGCAGACGCATGGCGTTAAAGCTCTCCACCGTTTGGCCCAACTCATTGGTAGAGTCATAGTCGATCTGATAATCCAGATTGCCACCGGCAATGGCGTCCGCTCCCCGGGCAATCTTCTGAATGGGGCGCACAATGGTGCGGCTGGTAAAGAAAGAGAACGCCGCCACCGCAGCGGCAAAAATCAGCACAATGGCCAGCACCACCAACCCGGCACGCCCCATCAACAGACGCGACAGCGTGCCCCGCGCCGCCGGCTCCGTTTGATCCGCCACCGTATAGCCGGTGCCGGTGAGCACCAGGCGGCAGCGCTGACCCCCGGCCTGCACATGACTGACGATCACCAGCCCGTCCTGACCGAAGTGGTACACATTTTTTTCCGAATCAAAGGCCACGATCTGCCGGGCACGCCCCAGCACATCCTTGCACCCGGCGCTTCGATAAAACACCTCGTCACCCCGTCGAATTTCCAGCGCCACGCCCCGCTTCTCCAGCGGTGCGGCGTAGGCGGTAATATCCGCCAGCTTTTCTGCGTCCGTATCTTTGGTGCGCAGCAACACATCGGACAGGTTGCTCACCGTCTGATTCCAGCCGATCTGGTTGACCAGGCTGTACCTGTCCGCCGTCTCCGCCTCCAACTGAAAGGTGTGGGAGGTGCTGTGCAGCAGCCCCAGGCACACCAGCGCCACCAGCACCAGCGGTATGGCGATGGCCAGCACGGTGGTGAGCACAATGCGGGTGTTGATCTTTAAGTTCTTGGAAGAACGCTTTGGCTTTTTGCCGGACATATCAATAGCTCTCCCGGGGAATCCGTCCGTGCTTTACATCCTTGCTGTGACGAATAATCTCCAAAATGGAGCCCAGATGAATCCGGGCAAAATTGTACGCCTCGGTTTGTATATCCATATCATCATGAGTCACCCAGTAACGAATAACCCCTTTCATACCGGTAATAATATATTCAATGCTCAGGTCACTGATCCCCTCAATGTCCCCTTTGATCAGGTCCAACGCCGTGCGAATGGTTTTCTCGATCTTTTCAGAGAACACCACGGTGCCCGGATCCGTCAACAGCAACCGATACAAATCCCGATCCTCGTCGATCACCCGTTGAATACTGATCAGCAGCGCGGCGGTGCAATCAATAGTAAAGTCCAGATCCTTGATCTTTATCAGATCTTTGCTCACCCGCCAATACACTTTGCGCATCAGCTCATTGCTGATTTTGTTAAGCAGATCAAACTTGTCCTCATAATGCAAATAAAATGTATTCCGGCTGATCAGCGCCCGGTCGGTAATATCCTTGACTGTAACGGAATCAAATCCGTTTTCGTCAATCAATTCAAAAAAGGCATCCCGAATGGACTTTTTGGTGCGCCGAATACGCAGATCTGTTTTTTCCTCCGGATTATTCCCGGAATTCCGCTTGGACATACGATACCCCTTTTCACGTGCCCGCAAAACGAGCGTGTTTGTTATAATACAGTGCTAAATAACTAACACCTGTACTTATAACAGTACACGAAAACGGAATCAATGTCAATAAATCACCCCTTTTTTCCCGTTTTTGACATTTTTTTGCAGAAAAAAGCACCTGCCTTTGTTAACAGACAGGTGCGATATGACAACCTTTTTGCCTCCCTTGTAAAGGGAGGTGGATGCGAGCTTGCGAGCAGACGGAGGGATTTTCCATCGCCTCTGGCGCAATCCCCCCTGCGGCTATGCCGCTTCCGCCTAACGGGCGCCCGTCCCCTCTGTCGCTACGCGACATCTCCCCGCACTGCGGGGAGTCACCCTTTGCAAGGGGGGCATAGAATTTGCAACCTTTTCTTTTGTACAAGGATGACTCCTCGTAGGCGTGGCAACCTGCCGCCCGCAATTTCTCATTCCGCCAGCAAATCATTCTCCCGCAGCAGCGCGGCAAAATGCGCCACATCCGCGGCAGCACGCTGCCGTTCCACTTCATACTCATTCATCAGCGCCTCAACTACCTGCGCTTCGGTGGTAGGCTGCAAAAAGCAGTTCCAAAGAAAAGCCCCGGTATCGTTCAGGGTAATCATACCGTTAAAATCCGATGCGGCGGCGCCCACAGGCACTACTATGTTGCTGCCGGCGATCTTGCGCATGGCAAAGCCCGGTTTGATCTGCATAAAAAGTCACCTCAAAGTCATTCTTTTACCTATACTATACTGTATTGGAGCAAAACTTTCAACAACTTGCTTAAAACATTCTTACAAATAGCGACATTTTTTTATAGTTTTAGTCTTGAAGCGTAGCAAAAAATGGTTATAATAACCTTGGTAATTTTGATAAATTATTAAGTATTGTTGGAAGGAGTAAATCATCATGACTTATTCAAATGAAGTTGAGCAGATGTGTACCGTTAAAAAGGGTCCGCATCACGGTCCGGCTCCCATCCCTGAAGAAGGTAAGTGGGTCAAGAGCTACCAGATCAGCGACATTTCCGGTTTCTCTCACGGTATCGGCTGGTGCGCACCCCAGCAGGGCGCCTGCAAGCTGAGCCTGAATGTGAAGAACGGTATCGTAGAGGAGGCCCTGGTGGAGACTGTGGGCTGCTCCGGTATGACCCATTCCGCCGCCATGGCCGCAGAGATCCTGCCCGGCAAGACCTTGCTGGAGTGCCTGAACACCGACCTGGTGTGCGACGCCATCAATGTGGCTATGCGCGAGATCTTCAAGCAGCTGGCTTACGGTCGTTCTCAGTCAGCATTCTCTGAGGACGGTCTGGTTGTCGGCGCTGCTCTGGAGGACCTGGGCAAGGGCCTGCGCAGCCAGGTGGGCACCATGTTCTCCACCAAGCTGAAGGGTGTGCGCTACATGGAGATGGCTGAGGGTTATGTGACCCGTATGGCTCTGGACGAAGAGGGCGAGGTCATCGGCTATGAGTTCGTAAAGCTGGGCAAAATGCTGGAGGATATTCGTCACGGCAAGAGCCCCAACGAGGCTTACGAGGCAAACATTGGCAACTACGGTCGCTTTGCTAACGCTGCAAAGTACATTGACCCCAGAGAAGAATAAGAGAAGGAGGACAATACCATGGCAAATGATGTAAAGTTTGAAGGCAAGGAAAGAAGACTTGCCAAGATCGAAAAGTGCCTTGCCGAGTACGGTCTCTCCAGCCTGGAGGAGGCAAGAGATCTTTGCCTGTCCAAGGGCATTGATGTAGACGGTATCGTAAAGGGCGTGCAGCCCATCGCTTTTGATAACGCCAGCTGGGCATACACCCTGGGTGTGGCCGTTGCACTGAAAAAAGGTGTGGCCACCGCTTCCGAGGCTGCCGCAGCCATCGGTATCGGCCTGCAGGCATTCTGCATTCCCGGTTCCGTTGCCGAGCAGCGTAATGTAGGTCTGGGCCACGGTAACCTGGGCGCCCGCCTGCTGCACGAGGATACCAAGTGCTTCGCTTTCCTGGCCGGCCACGAGAGCTTTGCTGCCGCTGAGGGCGCAATCGGCATTGCCCGTACCGCCAACAAGGTTCGCAAAGAGCCCCTGAAGGTCATTCTGAACGGCCTGGGCAAGGACGCTGCTTATATCATCTCCCGCGTTAACGGCTTCACCTATGTAAAGACCGATTATGATTTTTACACCGGCGAGCTGAAGATTGAGGAAGAAAAGGCATTCTCCGACGGCGAGCGCGCTGCCGTAAAGTGCTACGGCGCCAACGATGTGCTTGAGGGCGTTGCCATTATGAAGCACGAGGGCGTAGATGTTTCCATCACCGGTAACTCTACCAACCCCACCCGCTTCCAGCACCTGGTTGCTGGCACTTACAAGAAGTGGTGCCTGGAGAACGGCAAAAAGTACTTCTCCGTGGCTTCCGGCGGCGGCACCGGCCGTACCCTGCACCCGGACAATATGGCTGCCGGTCCCGCTTCCTACGGTCTGACTGACTCTATGGGTCGTATGCACGGCGACGCACAGTTCGCCGGCTCCTCCTCCGTTCCCGCTCACGTTGAGATGATGGGCCTGATCGGTATGGGTAACAACCCCATGGTCGGCGCTACCGTGGCTTGCGCAGTGGCTGTGGAAGAAGCCACCAAATAAGCCAAAAAGGCATAAAATCACCCCCGCACGCCCGGCGTGTGGGGGTTTCTTTTTGCGTTATATTATGAGGGCGCTCCCTCAGTTGACCGTAGGGCGGGGGCTTGCTCCCGCCGCGTACTCCACAAATTTTATCCTTTATGCACGGTAAACTTATGCCCACAATCCTGGCAAATGCCTACGGTTGCATTCTTAAACTTGGTGCTGCTCTTGGTCAGCGTCTTGGGCATAAAAAAGCCAAAAATCATCAAACAGCAGAAAAGGCGCAGCATTTTATACAGCATATTGGGAATGATCCCCCGCTTTTTGGTCTTTGTTTTGCCATTCGTCTGCTCGTTGGTCACCAGCACATTGGTGCTGCCGCAATTTGGACAAACCATATTCTTCTCTCCTTTCTCTTATTTTTTCTGAACCAGGTGAATGTGGGTCGACTCCGTGACCTTAATAAAATAGCCCTTCGGAACGGTCACGGACTTGGTCTCCTGCACATCCAGCAAATAAGCTTTACCGTTCGCCCATTCTTCCCATTCGCCCTGCTTAACCTTTTTATTTTGGTACACGGTCATCTGGGTAGGGTGCGCATCCACATTGGTCACCTGATATGTACCTGCGGGCACAAAATATCCGATGATATGATCCTCAAATTCCGTATCTTTATTCAGCACCAGATCCTTACCGTATGTACCGTGTTTTCCGGCAGTGATCTCAAAATCCAGCGTATTCCCTGTGGGCTTGACTGTAGTAGCTTCTGTTATCGCAGGCGCTGTGATGGTAGGTTCTGGCGTGGTTGACGCGCCTTTTCCGCCGGACAAACCGGTGCATAAAGCAAACACCGCAAACGCCGCAATACAAACGATCAGCTGTATTTTTATGGGACCGCCTTTCTTCTTCGCTACGATCACCCACACTAAAAAAGCCACAAAGACCCAAAAGAAAAGCACGGCTAACCCTTTCATTTTTATTCCTCCTATCCTGCATTTTTCTTTCGTATATTCAATTATAGATAATATTTATCTAAAAGTCAATAGACAAATATTATCTAGGCTATACTGTGGTTGGGTGATGATGTGAAAACACGCATAAAAGACCTGCGCACCGACCACGATCTGACGCAAGAGCAGGTGGCTGCGGCCTTGGACATTACGCAGCGCAAATACAGTTATTTGGAACGAGAAGTACAGCCCCTAACCGACGAGCTGATCTGTCGGCTGGCCGCCTTTTATCAGGTAAGCGCCGACTACATTCTCTACCTCACGGACAAAAAATAAAGCAGGACCGTAAGAATGGTCCTGCTTTCTATTTATATACAGCATGGTGACATCTGCCTGCAATCCCTCCATCGCCTAACCGGTGCCCGTCCCCTCTGTCGCTGCGCCACTGAGGGATTTTGCGGGCGGATAATATCCGCCCCTACCCCGTAGGGCGGGGGCTTGCTCCCGCCGCAAACATCACGCCTCGGCAGCCACCTTGGCGGCGCGGGCAATGTGGGTGCGAATTACGGTGCAGGTCTCTTCAAACGCCTGCTGCTCCGCAGCGTTCAAGGGAAGCTCGATAATATCCTCAATGCCGTCCCTGCCGATGACGCAGGGCACACCGGCGTGCAGATCTTGCTGACCGTACTCCCCTTGCAACAGCACGGAAGCAGGCAGCACCCGGTGCTCGTCCCGAAGAATGCACTTGACCATATCCGCCAGCGCTGCGCCGATGCCGAACTCCGTGGAGCCTTTGCCCTCAATGATCTCGTTGCCGATCTGGCGGGTGCGTTCCAAAATCAGATCCTCATCCAGCTTGCCGTAGCGCACCGGATCCTGCCGGCGCAGGGCGGTATAATCCCGACCGCCGATGGTGGTAGAGGAGAAGGGAATCAGCGAGGAATTGCCGTGCTCGCCCAAAGAGCAGGTAGTCAGGCTGCGGCGATCCACACCGGAGAGCTCGCTGATGGTGCGCTTCAGCCGGGCGGTATCCAAAAGCGTGCCGGTAGAGAAGCACCGCTCCCGGGGCAGCCCCAGGGATTTGCGGGTAAAATCCGCAATGATATCCGCCGGGTTCGTAATGGTAATCACAATGCCCTGATAATCCAGCGGCTTTAAGTGGCTGCACACATCCCGAAGCATACGCACCGAGTCGTCCAGCATGTCCAGCCGCGTTTGGCCGGGCTTGCGGGGCTGACCCACGGAAATAACAACAATATCCGCCGTTTTGCAGTCATCATAATTTCCCACATGCACGGTGCAACTGCCGGGCGTAAACAGGCAGGCGTCTGCCACATCCATGGCGTTGGCGCGGGCTTTCTCCAAATCCGTATCCAGCAGCACGATCTCCTCGCACACGCCGCCAAAGGCCAAAGCCATGGCGCAGTGGGAGCCTACATGCCCGGCGCCGATGATCACAACTTTTCGCTTATCCATAACGCTCACCTCGAACAAATTCTATATCTATTGTACTCCCCGCCCGGTCATTTGTAAAGCCCGCTTGTAACCGGAGAGTATTTGTGCCATAATAAAAGCGGTGATCCTATGACAAAACAAAAAATCCTGGTGATCGGCACCGGCGGCACCATCGGTGCCAAGGCCGGTTCCATCATTACGGCGGACGCACCGCTGAAGATTCTAAACCTATATACGCCCCCGGCGGGGGTAGATCTGATCGGCCAAGCGGCCTTTGACCGCTTTTCCGAGCATGCCGACCTGGCGTACCTGGAGCAACTTTGCACCTATATGCAGGGGATCGATTACAGCACATACCGGGGCGTGGTGCTGCTCCACGGCAGCGACACCCTCACCTACACAGCCGCGCTGCTGGCCCACCTGCTGCCGGACAAGCCGCTGGTGCTGGTGGCCGCGGGCACCCCGCCGGAAGCACCGGGCAGCAACGCCCTGCCCAACCTGGACCTGGCGGTGCAATATTTACTAAGCGGCGCCAAAGACGGTGTGCAAATTGCCTACGACGGACTGCATCCGGCCTGGGCCACCACCGAGGCGGACTGCAACGATCGGTTCCACCACGCATCGGTGCCCTTTGTGCCGGTCCAGGCCCCGGCGTTCCACCGGCGCCGCATTTTGCAAATCACACCCCACCCGGGCATAGACTACGGTGTCTTTGATCTGACCGGCGTGGATGCGGTGCTCCACCGCATGTACCACAGTGCCACCGTACCGGAGCCGGCGACTGCATTTGCCGATCGCTGCAAGGAAGCCGGCGTACCCTGTCTCTTTGTGACCCCAAAGCCCGCTGTCGCCTATGTAACCGCTGCTCACCTGCCGGGCGTATGGACAAGCACCACCCCGGAGAGCGCCTTTGCAAAATTGTTATTGACAAACGGGCAGGACTTTGATACAATGACTCTACAAGTGAATGAAAACCGATGAGGCGGAGATAAAAATGCACCGTGCGCCCACAGAGAGCCCCTGTTGCTGGGAATGGGGTGGAAATGCAGCGCATTAAATGGACCGCTGAGGGCACGGTGAACGGCAATTTGCCCAGTATTCCGTGACGAGAAGGCCTGCGTCAGTGGCCGGAGATATGATGGTATCTCGCAGAGCGTATGCGTGCTTTTGCACCGTAAACCAAGGTGGCACCGCGAATCAAGTTATTCGTCCTTGGCAGTCTTTTTGACTGCCAAGGTTTTTTTATTTTCTGCCGGCTCTGTGAACACCGAAAGGAGCAGTAGAATGGAACTGAAACCCACGAAAGCGCAGATTTTGTGGTTGGCCGAGAAGTACAACACCGTGCCCTTGAGCACCACCCTGCCGGCCACGGTGACCCCCACGCAGGTGCTGCAAAAGCTAAAGACCGTCAGCCGCCACTGCTATATGCTGGAGTCCTGCGAAGACAAGGAAAGCTCCGGGCGGTACACCTTCCTGGGCTTTGATCCCCAGGCGGAGATCCACTGCAAGGACGGCAAAGGCACCGTAATGGACGAGAACGGCTCGCGCACCTTTACCGGCAGTCCAAAGCCCCATATTGCTGCCCTGCTGGAGCGGCACAAAAGCCCCCGACTGCGGGAGCTGCCCACCTTTACCGGCGGGCTGGTAGGCTACTTTGCCTACGACTACGCCAAATACAGCGAGCCGCGGCTGGAGCTGACCGCCGCAGAGGACGGCAACTTTAACGATGTGGATCTGATGCTCTTTGACAAGGTCATTGCCTTTGACCATGTGAAAGAGGAAATCATTCTCATTTTCAATATGAATACCCGCGATCCGGAGGCCGGGTATCGCAGAGGGCAAAAGGAGCTGGAGATCATGTGCCGCCTGGTCACAGACAGTCCGTCAGCCCCCTGCCCGCCGAAAGCACGGCTGCAAGCGGACTTTGCCCCCCAGTTTGACCAGGCCGCTTACACCGCGATGGTGGAGAAAGCCAAGGACTATATCCAAGAGGGCGATATTTTCCAGGTAGTGCTGTCGAACAGCCTGAGCGCCAAAATGGAGGGCAGCCTGTTTGACGCCTACCAAATTCTGCGGCGGCAGAATCCCTCTCCCTATATGTTCTACTTTTCGTCCGACGATATTGAGATCGCCGGTGCCTCGCCGGAAACACTGGTCAAGCTCACCGACGGCAAGCTGTTTACCTACCCGCTGGCCGGCACCCGCCCCCGGGGCAAAACCCCCGCAGAGGACGCAGCGCTGGAGGCCGGACTGCTGCAAGACAAAAAGGAGCTGAGTGAGCACAATATGCTGGTGGACCTGGGGCGCAACGACCTGGGCAGGGTCAGCGCCTTTGGCTCCGTCAAAGTCAGCGCTTACCACAGAATACTGAAATTCAGCCATGTGATGCACATCGGCTCTGAGGTGGAGGGGCAGCTGGCGCCGGGCAAGACCGCGCTGGACGCCATTGAGGCGGTGCTCCCTGCCGGAACCCTTAGCGGGGCGCCCAAGTTCCGCGCCATGCAGATTATTGATGCGCTGGAGGGCAGCAAGCGTGGCATTTACGGCGGCGCCATCGGTTATATTGACCTGACCGGTAATATGGACACCTGTATCTCCATTCGCATTGCCTATAAGAAGAACGGAACCGTGTACATTCGCTCCGGTGCCGGGATCGTGGCCGACTCCGTGCCGGAGAAAGAACATACCGAATGTATCAACAAGGCCATGGCTGTGGTACAGGCGGTACGAGAAAGCGCAGGTGACACCCAATGACCCTACTGATTGATAATTATGACTCCTTTGCCTACAATCTGTATCAATATGTAGGCAGCCTGGACCCACAGGTACAGGTGATCCGCAACGACGACTTGACAGTAGCGGAAATTGAGGCGCTGCACCCTACAGCGGTGATCCTCTCCCCCGGACCGGGCCGACCGGCAGACGCCGGGGTGTGTGGGGCATTGATCCTGGCCCTGGCAGGCAAGTGCAAAATACTGGGGGTATGCCTGGGGCACCAGGCCATTTGCGAGACCTTTGGCGGGCGCATTACCTATGCCAAGGAACTGATGCACGGCCGGGAATGCAACATGACGATCATCCGCCCCGGCGGCCTGTTTGCCGGACTCAGCAGTCCCATGACCGTGGCCCGCTACCACAGCCTGGCAGCCACGAACCTGCCAGACTGCCTGGAAGTGACCGCCACTGCGCCGGACGGCGAAATTATGGCGGTGCAGCATAAAGAATATGAAATTTACGGTGTGCAGTTCCACCCGGAGTCGGTGATGACCCCGGACGGCCTGCAACTAATCCGCAATTTTTGGGAGGGATAAGCATGATCAAAGAAGCCATTGAAAAGCTGATGCAGGCAGAAAACCTAACCTACGACCAGGTAAAAGAAAGCGTAGACGAAATTATGACCGGCCAGGCCAGTCCGGCGCTGATCGCCTCCTTCCTCACCGCCCTGTCCATCAAGGGTGAAACGGACGAAGAAATCGCCGGCGCCGCCGAGTCCATGCGCTCCAAGGCGCTACCCCTGGACAGCGACGGTGACATTCTGGACATTGTAGGCACCGGCGGTGACAAGTCCGGCAGCTTCAACATCTCCACCACCGCCGGCATTATTGCCGCAGCCGCCGGGGTGCGCATTGCTAAGCACGGCAACCGAGCCGCCTCCTCGAGGAGCGGCGCTGCCGACTGTCTGGAGGCTCTGGGGGTCAACATCAACGCCAGCAAAGAGACGATGGAGCGTGCCCTGCGGGAGGAGAACATCTGCTTCATGTTCGCCCAAAAGTACCACAGCGCCATGAAATATGTGGCGCCGGTACGCCGGGAACTGGGCATTCGCACCATCTTCAATGTGCTGGGCCCGCTGACCAACCCGGCCCACGCCACCCGCATGGTGCTGGGCGTGTTCAACGCCGATTATGTAAACAAAATCGCCGCCGCTCTGAACCAGCTGGGGGTCACCGACGCCCTGGTGGTCTTTGGCGAGGACGGACTGGACGAGATCTCCGCCTGCGGCGAGACCGAGGTAGCGGAGCTGCGCCACAGCAAGGTGGAGCGCTACACCGTAAAGCCGGAGGACTTTGGCCTGACCCACTGCACCAAGGCCGATCTAGTCGGTGGCACCGCACTGGAGAACGCAGAAATCACCAAGAATATTTTGCTGGGCAAATCCACCCCCGCCCAGCGCACCGCCGCCGTGCTAAACGCCGGTGCGGCCATCTATGTGGCCATTGACGGCCTGAGCCTGAAAGACGCTATGCAAAAGGCACAGGATGTGATCGACGACGGCAGCGCTTACAGAAAACTGCAAGCCTTTATCCGCATAACCAATGAAGAGGACGACCAATGATCTTAGACCGACTGGCAGACGCCACCCGGGCACGCTATGCCCGGCGGATGACCGATACGCCGTTAGACATTGTAAAAAGCCGTGCCCTGGCCCTGCCCAAAGGGGACTTTGCCTTTGAGCGGGCGCTGGAGGCACCGGGGGTCAGCCTGATCTGTGAAGTAAAAAAGGCCAGCCCCTCCAAGGGCCTTATCAGCCCGGACTTCCCCTACCTGGACATTGCCCGGGACTACGCAGCCGCCGGGGCTGCTGCCATCAGTTGCCTGACGGAGCCGGACTACTTTCTGGGAGACGACCGCTACCTGCAAGAGATTGCAGCGGCAGTGCCCATTCCCGTGCTGCGTAAGGACTTTACCCTTTATGATTACCAGATCTACGAGGCCAAGGTGCTGGGCGCCGGGGCGGTGCTGCTGATCTGTTCCCTGCTGGACACGGACACCCTGCGCCGCTATATTGAAATTTGCGACACCCTGGGGCTGTCCGCCCTGGTGGAGGCCCACGACAACCGAGAAATCACCAGTGCGCTGGCTGCCGGCGCCCGGGTGATCGGGGTCAACAATCGAAACTTAAAGGACTTTACCGTAGATGTGCACAACAGTAGCCGCTACCGTGCACTGGTGCCGGCGGGGATTCGCTTTGTGTCCGAAAGCGGCATTACCACCCCGGCGGATATAGAAGTGCTGCGCCAAAACGGCACGGACGCCGCCCTGATCGGCGAGGCGCTGATGCGCGCCCCAAACCGACGGGCAGCGGTGGAGGCCCTGCTGAGATGACCAGGATCAAAATTTGCGGCCTGCGCACCCCGGCAGACATTGCCGCCGCCAACGAGAGCCGTCCGGACTATATCGGCTTTATCCTCTCTCCCGGCTATCGCCGCAGCATAACCAAAGGACAGGCGCTGGCTCTGCGAACGCAGCTGGACCCGGGCATTGTGCCGGTGGGTGTGTTTGTCAACGCAACGCCGGCATACATTCAAGCCTGCGTAGACTGCGGGGCCATCGATGCAGTCCAGTTTCACGGCCAGGAAAGTCCGGCAGACTGCGCCGCCATCCACGGGGCGAAAAAAATCAAGGTCTTTGTCACCGGCGAGGACCAACCGGCACCACCGGGCAGCTATTCGGTGGACTACCTGCTGTTTGACAGCGGGCGGGGCGATGGCATTGCCCCCAAAGACCGACAGATCCCCCCTTGTGACCGACCATTTTTCCTGGCCGGGGGGCTAAACACAGAAAATATGGCAGAAACCATTGCCGCCTTTTCTCCCTACGGCGTAGATCTTAGCTCCGCCGCAGAGACAAACGGCGTGAAAGATAAAAACAAAATGCAAAAACTGGTAAGGAGCGTACACCATGAGTAAAGGCAGATACGGCATTCACGGCGGGCAATACATTCCCGAGACCCTGATGCACGAGATCGAAAATTTAGAAAAAGCATACGAGCATTACAAAAACGACCCGGACTTTTGCGCCGAGCTGGACACCCTGAACCGGGAATACGCCGGTCGTCCCAGCCTGCTGTACTATGCAGAGAAAATGACCAAGGACCTGGGCGGTGCAAAGATCTACTTAAAGCGCGAGGATCTGAACCACACCGGCTCCCACAAAATCAACAATGTACTGGGTCAGTGCCTGCTGGCCAAGCGCTTGGGCAAAACCCGGGTGATCGCCGAGACCGGCGCCGGGCAGCACGGCGTAGCCACCGCCACCGCCGCTGCGCTGATGGGGCTGGAGTGTGAAATTTTTATGGGCGAGGAGGACACTGTTCGTCAGGCGCTGAACTGCTATCGTATGGAGCTGCTGGGAGCTAAGGTGCACCCGGTAAAGAGCGGCACCCGCACCTTAAAGGATGCAGTGAACGAGGCCATGCGGGAGTGGGTCAGCCGGGTAGACGATACGCTGTATGTGCTGGGCTCCGTAATGGGTCCCCATCCCTATCCCATGATCGTCCGTGACTTCCAAAGCGTCATCGGCAGAGAAGCACGCCAGCAGATCTTGGAAAAAGAGGGGCGTCTGCCGGACGCGGTGCTGGCCTGCGTAGGCGGCGGCTCCAACGCCATGGGTATCTTCCACGAGTTCATCCCGGACGAGGGCGTGCAGCTGATCGGCTGCGAGGCTGCCGGTAAGGGGGTTGACACTGCCATGAACGCCGCCACCATGACCTGCGGCAGTGAGGGTGTGTTCCACGGTATGAAGTCCTACTTCTGCCAAAACGAGTTTGGCCAGATTGCGCCGGTGTACTCCATCAGCGCCGGGCTGGACTACCCGGGTATTGGGCCGGAGCACGCCTACCTGCACGACATCGGCCGTGCCCAATATGTGCCTGTCACCGACGACCAAGCGGTAGATGCCTTTGAGTACATTGCCCGCACCGAGGGCATTATCTGCGCCATTGAGTCCGCCCACGCGGTGGCCTACGCCATGGAGCTGGCGCCTAAGATGGATAAGGACCAGATTATGATCGTGAATTTGTCCGGCCGCGGCGATAAGGATGTGGCCGCCATTGCAAGATACAGGGGGATCGATTTACATGAATAAGAATATTGCGTCTGCATTTGAAAACAAAAAGGCATTTATCGGCTTTGTCACCGCCGGTGACCCGGACCTGGACACCAGCCGCCAAATTCTCTTAGAAATGGCAAAGAACGGCTGCGATCTGATTGAGGTAGGCATTCCCTTCTCCGATCCCATTGCCGAGGGACCGGTGATCCAGGAGGCCAACATTCGCGCCCTGGCACAGGGGGTCACCACGGACAAGGTGTTTGACCTGGTGGCAGAGGTATCTGCCCAAATGGACATTCCCTTGGTGTTTATGACCTACCTGAATGTGCTGTTCCGGTATGGCTACGACCGGTTTTGCCGGCGGGCAGCGGACAGCGGGATCTCCGGCGTGATCGTGCCGGACCTGCCGTATGAAGAAAAGCACGAGCTGTCCGATGTTGCTAAGAAGTACGGCATTGCTGTGATCTCTTTGGTAGCGCCCACCAGCCACGAGCGGGTGATGATGATCGCCAAGGAGGCAGAGGGTTTCCTGTACCAGGTATCCTCCATGGGGGTGACCGGCACCCGCAGCAAGATTGAGACCGATGTGGCCGCCGTAACGGAGCTGGCCCGCCGGGTAAGCGATGTACCGGTGGCCGTGGGCTTTGGCATTCACACCCCGGAGCAGGCTGCCCAAATGGCCCAATTTGCCGACGGGGTGATCGTCGGCTCCGGCATTGTGGAGCTGGTGGCCAAGTACGGCAAGGACGCCCCGGCAAAAGTGGGCGCCTATGTGGCGGAGATAAAAGCCGCCCTTGCGAAATAACAAAACCCATACGCAACACAGCAAAGGACGGCCGCGCACCGGCGGTCGTCCTTTTTGCTTGCAATTCCCGGCAAAATCCGCTACAATGAGGGCAAAGAGGAAATGAGGTGTGCATCTATGCAAAAATCCGCAAAATTCATTCTGCCCTTGCTGCTGACGGCCGCCCTGCTTATCGGGTTTACCGGCTGTGCCGACAAGAACGAAACACCCACAAACCCCACCACAGAGGCTGCCACGGCAGAGCCCACCGCTGCGCCCACCACGCCGGTCACCCTGCAAGCACCGGTGATGAAGACCGAGGACTGGGACGCCTACACCCCCACCGAATACCAAAACAAAGAACACCTGTCGGTGACCCTGAATCTAACGGCGGACCTGACCGCCCAAGACACCATCCTGTACCAAGACGGTAGCAAATATGCGGAGCTGGTAGGCGTGATCGTGCCCGCCAAAGACCAGACCGCCTTTGACAACCTGGAGTTGAACAAAGACTACAACGGCGTGGAATATAAAGAAAAAGGCACCGGCACGCTGCCAAACGGTACCCGCTATACCTATATTATGAGCGACCTGCCCACGGAGACCGGCAGCTGGTACGCCTATTGCTACGCCCTGCCCGCCGGGGACAACCTGTTGCTGCTGACCCTGTATAAAACTGAAAAACAGGCCGCCCTTTCCCCCGCCGACGCCACCCTGTTGCAAAGCGCCCGGGTGGGATAATCAGCGCCAGTTTACATTCCCTTTGCCATATTGCAATTAGGGTTACCTCCTACGGCTACGCCGCTTCCGCCCCAAGATCTTGGGGCATTTTTTATACCCACAGGTACCGGTTTGTAACCTTTTTTCGCATAACGGCGGGCGTTTTCACCGTTTTTGGACCCATTTTGCGCCAATCGTCCAATATCTATATATCCGTATTTTGTGCCATATTGCCAAAATAAAACCCAATATATTGTGGTTTTACATATTGACAAGCGCACCTGTGCGTGCTACAATAGAACCACGCTTGCGAACGAGATTTGTAATCTTTTTGTAATAAGTTTGAGAAAAGGGGATATGGTATGAAGATCATCAAGAGAAACGGCAGCGAAGTGGATTTTGACCTGAACAAAATCGTCGTGGCCGTCACCAAAGCCAATGCCGCCTGTGAGAAGCAGGAGCTGACCGCATCGCAAATTCAGGAGATCGCCGAGTATGTGGAATTCAAGACGGTAAAAGCCAACCGGGCCTTGTCCGTAGAGGAAATTCAGGACATTGTGGAGGACCAGATCATGGCACAGGGTGCCTTTGAGGTGGCCCGGCGCTATGTGCGCTACCGCTACACCCGCTCCCTGATCCGCAAGGCCAACACCACGGACAACCAGATTCTCTCCCTCATTGAGTGCAACAACGAGGAGGTCAAGCAGGAAAACTCCAACAAGAACCCCACCGTTAACAGCGTGCAGCGGGACTATATGGCCGGCGAGGTGTCTAAGGACATCACCAAGCGCATTTTGTTGCCCCAGGATATTGTGGAGGCCCACGAGGCGGGTATTATTCACTTTCATGACAGCGACTACTTTGCCCAGCATATGCACAACTGCGACCTGGTGAACCTGGAGGATATGCTGCAAAACGGTACCGTGATCAGCGGCACCATGATCGAGAAGCCCCACAGCTTCTCCACCGCCTGCAACATCGCCACCCAGATTATAGCCCAGGTGGCCTCCTCCCAGTACGGCGGCCAGTCCATCAGCCTGGCCCACCTAGCGCCCTTTGTGCAGATCAGTCGGGAAAAGATCCGCGCTTCTGTACAAAAAGAGGCTGAGGCCTTCGGCGCCACTGCCGATCAAGAACAGATCAACAAGATCGCCGAGGAGCGCCTGCGGGACGAAATCCGTCGTGGTGTGCAGACCATTCAGTACCAGGTGGTCACCCTGCTGACCACCAACGGCCAAGCACCCTTTGTGACCGTGTTTATGTACCTGGGCGAGGCCAAGAATGCCCAGGAAAAGGCCGACCTGGCCATGATCATTGAGGAGACGCTGCGCCAGCGGATCCAGGGCGTGAAGAACGAAAAGGGCGTGTGGATCACCCCCGCCTTCCCCAAGCTGATCTATGTGCTGGAGGAGGACAATATCCATGAGGGCGCCCCCTACTGGTACCTGACCGAGCTGGCCGCCAAGTGCACCGCCAAGCGCATGGTACCGGACTATATCAGCGAAAAGAAAATGCTGGAATATAAGGTGGATAAAAACGGAGAGGGCCACTGCTACACCTGCATGGGCTGCCGCAGCTTCCTGACCCCGTATATAGACCCCAAGACCAACAAGCCCAAATATTACGGCCGGTTCAACCAGGGCGTTGTGACCCTGAACCTGGTAGACATTGCCTGCTCCTCCGGCGGGGATATGGACAAGTTTTGGAAAATCTTTGACGAGCGACTGGAGCTGTGCTACCGGGCACTGATGTGCCGCCACAATCGACTGAAGGGCACCCTGTCCGATGCGGCGCCCATTCTGTGGCAGTACGGCGCGCTGGCTCGCCTGGAAAAGGGCGAGAAGATCGACAAGCTGCTGTACGGCGGCTACTCCACCATCAGCCTGGGCTATGCAGGGCTGTATGAGTGCACCCGCTATATGACCGGCAAGAGTCATACGGACGATGAGGGCGGCGGCAAGGCCTTTGCCCTGTCCGTGATGCAGCACTTAAACGACGCCTGCAACAAGTGGAAAAAGCAGGAGAACATTGACTTCTCCATCTACGGCACCCCGCTGGAGTCCACCACTTACAAATTTGCCAAGTGCCTGCAAAAGCGTTTTGGCATCATCAAGGGCGTAACAGACAAGAATTACATTACCAACAGCTACCATGTACACGTGTCCGAGCCCATCGACGCCTTTACCAAGCTGAAATTTGAAAGCGAATTCCAGCGGCTGTCCCCCGGCGGCGCCATCAGCTATGTGGAGGTGCCCAATATGCAGCAGAACATTCCGGCGGTGCTCCAGGTGATGCAGTATATCTATGACAATATTATGTACGCCGAGCTGAACACCAAGAGCGACTACTGCCAGTGCTGCGGCTACGACGGTGAAATCAAGATCGTAGAAAATGCGGACGGCAAGCTGATCTGGCAGTGCCCCAACTGCGGCAACACCGATCAGGACAAGATGAATGTGGCCCGCCGCACCTGCGGTTACATCGGCACCCAGTATTGGAACCAGGGCCGTACCCAGGAGATCAAGGACCGGGTCCTGCACTTATAAGATGAATTACGCAGAGATTAAAAAAAATGACATTGCAAACGGAGAGGGCGTGCGCACCTCTCTGTTTGTTTCCGGCTGTCGCAATCGGTGCAAAAACTGCTTTAACGCCGTCACCTGGGACTTCCTGTACGGCAAGCCCTTTGACCAAGCGGTGGAGGACGATATCATTGCGTCCACCCGTCCCCGCTGGATCAGCGGCCTGTCCCTGCTGGGGGGCGAGCCCTTTGAGCCGGAAAATCAAGCGCCGCTGCTGGCATTTCTTCGTCGGTTTCGCACCGCTTTACCGGGCAAGACCGTGTGGTGCTACACCGGCTTTACCTTAGAAGAACTGCTGGGCAAAAGCGGCGAATGCCGCGCCTGCACCCCCCATACCCGGGAGTTGCTGGGACTGATCGACATATTGGTAGACGGCCGGTATGAGGAAGAACTGGCAGATATTACCCTGGCCTTTCGCGGGTCCAAAAATCAGCGTGTGCTGAACCTACCCGCTACCCTTGCTACCGGCGAGCCGGTGCTGTATTTGGAATAAAGCGATTGGTATTCAAATCTGTGTGAGAGGCAATCTATCGCCCGCATAATCCCCAAAAGGGAGCATTCCCGATCTACGGCTTTCGCCGCCAAATCAATAAACGAAACCGCCCCCGTGATCCGAAACGGACCGCAGGGGCGGTTTTTGTATTGCGCATTTTTATTTCTTCTTAGGCTTCTTCACATACACGGCCACCAGCCAGTAGTACACCGGAATGATTAGGAACAGCACCCAGGCCGGGTGCCACAACTTTGCACAAACGCCCAGTACCAGAAACACGGTGATGATGACTTCCGGAATAGGCTGTGCCATCATAAAGGCCTTTTGGCTCTTGGTCATACAAGCGCCGGCAAAATGATAGTAAATGGGGATCAGCAGAAAGACCAGCCAAGTGGGGTGCCAGCCAACGGTCAGCCCCAAAGCCACATACACAATCGCCACCACTACCGGGAACGGGAACTTAAACAGGCTCTTGCCCAGTTTACCGTGAAGGGCGTGGCGCTTCTCTTCCGTTTTCGGCTGCTCTGCCGGCTGCGCCACAGCAGCGGTCTGGCGGGGAGAAGGCTGTGGCGGCGTCAGCAGAGACGGTTCGCCACCTAACAACTGGTCCAGCGTCATGTGATACAGCTCGGCCAATGCAATTAAATTGTCTGTATCCGGTGAGGACTCGCCACGCTCCCACTTGGAGATTGCCTGGCGGCTCAGCCCCAATTTCTCCGCCAAGGCGTCCTGGCTGTAACCGTTCTCCTTGCGCAGTTGTTGCAGACGATTTGCTGTTTTCAGATCCATGAGGCCGTACTCCTTCACTGTGTTGTTCTGTTTATTTTACCAAAAATTCTACCCCTTTGCAAGACGGGTCATCTTTTTTTTGTACACCGTTACCAAAAAGTCCAAGGTCACCGGCAGCTGTTCTATTGCATCCAACCGCCGGCGCAGCGTCGGTGCGGTACGATAATAATAAGGGGTCATGGCAAACAGGGTTTGCAAATCCGGCGCGGGGATCTGCACTTCCTGCGCCACCCGGAATTGCCGTTCCATCTCCAGGAGCGGACTTTTCGGCACGATCTCGTCATTGGGATAAGGTCGATCGTACACCGTCTCTTTGATCTGCCACAAATGGTGCGCACCGGGGGTCACGCTGTACAGCCGCCCGCCGGGCGCCAACACTCGAGCAAACGCGCGATCGTGAAAGGGCGCAAACAAATGCAGTGCTGTATCCATACAGCTCTCTGCCACCGGCATACGAGCCAAATTCGCCACAAAGTATTGGCCGCCGTTCTTTCGCTTAGCCGCCAGGCGCACCATAGTCTTAGACAAATCAAAGCCGTAAAGCGCACCGTCGGCAGGCACGCTGTCATAGTACCCCTCACCGCAGCAAATATCCAGCACATTGCCATGCAACAGCGGCGTCAGCGCCTCCTTCAGGCAGCCGTAGTACCCACGCTCCAAAAAGGCATGACGAGCAGCGGCGCTCTCTTTACTGTCGCCCATTTTATCCGCAGATTTAGAGGTGCAAAGCAGGTTCACATACCCCTCTTTGGCCACATCGAAGCTGTGGCCCGCCGGGCAAGTGTACTGCCGTTCTGTACGCAAAAGTGCCCCGCCGCAGACGGGGCACACAAGCACTTGCTCTTTCATTAGTGATGGAACAGACGAATACCGGTCATCGCCATAGCCATACCGAAATCGTCACAACAGGCGATCACATCGCCGTCCCGCACAGAGCCGCCGGGCTGGGCAATGTACTGCACGCCGCTCTCTGCCGCACGCTCAATGTTATCCTCAAAGGGGAAGAACGCGTCAGAGCCCAGGCTCACGCCGGTGAGTTCTTTGTGCCAAGCTGCCTTTTCCTCCGCAGTAAAGGGCGCCGGCTTCTCCGCAAAGTACCGCTGCCATACGCCGTCTGCCAGCAGCTTATCGCTCTCCGGGCTGATATACAGGTCAATGGCGTTGTCTGCCTCGCACTTGCGAATGCCGTCGATGAAGGGCAAAGTGCGCACTTTTTCACTATTTCGCAGCCACCAGTTGTCCGCCTTGTTGCCGGCCAGGCGGGTGCAGTGGATTCGGCTCTGCTGCCCGGCGCCAACGCCGATGGTCTGGCCGTCCTTGGCATAGCACACGCTGTTGGACTGGGTATATTTTAGGGTAATCATGCTGATGAGCAAATCGATCTTGGCGCTCTCCGGCAAAGTGTCAATCTTCGTGGGCAGTTCGTTGAACAGATCCATGGAGATCTTGGCGTCGTTGCGCTTTTGCTCAAATTTAATACCAAACACCTGCTTGGTCTCCGTCTCCTGAGGCACATAGTCCGGATCCATCTGGATGATCAGATAGTTGCCACGGCGCTTTTTCTTCAAAATCTCCAGTGCCTCGTCGCTGTAAGAAGGCGCGATAATGCCGTCGGACACTTCCCTTACCAGGAACCGGGCCACAGAGGCATCGCACTCGTCGCTGAGGGCGGCAAAGTCGCCAAAGGAAGATACACGGTCACAGCCGCGAGCCCGCACATACGCCTGGGCAATGGGGCTCAACTCCAGCCCCTCCGGCACAAAGCACACCTGGCGGTCCGCTGCCGTCAAGGGCTTCGCTACCGCCGCACCGGCGGGAGAAACATGCTTAAAGGAAGCGGCGCTGGGCAGCCCGGTGGCCGCCTTTAATTCCCGCACCAGCTGCCAGGAATTGAATGCGTCTAAAAGATTGATGTAGCCCGCTGCACCGTTCAGGATCTGAAAGGGCAGCACCTGCCCGTCCATGTGAATGCGCGCAGGGTTTTGGTTCGGGTTGCAACCGTATTTCAGTTTGTACTCCGTCATAGCCATTCTCCTTTATGCCCGGTCGTGCCGAGATGATAGCAATATTTTACACCCTTGCATTGCAAAAAGCAATGCTCAATGATACAATATTACTGCCAATTTACCTATGGAGATATGACAAAATGACGGGAATTCTGGCGGTTAACGCTTTTTTTACACGGGAAAAAAATATACAGAACTGGATGACTTGCTGCTTGCCGGCGCCAAAGCCTGGGGTATGCAGCTGCAAATCAAAACCAATTTAGAGCTGCGTTTAGAAGTGCCAAAGGCGGATTTTGTGCTGTTTTGGGACAAGGATGTGTCGTTGGCCCACGCCTTGGAACAGCAGGGGCTGCCGGTGTTTAACAGCGCCAAGTCCATTGCCTTGTGCGACAACAAGGCGCTGACTTACCAAACCCTGCTTTGCACCGTGCCCCAGCCGGAGACCATGGCGGCACCCATAACTTATTTTGAGGGCAGCAATTTTTCTCCGTTTATTGACGGGGCCATAGAGCACCTAGGGCTGCCGCTGGTGTTTAAGGAATGCTACGGCTCCTTTGGCGCCCAGGTATTTCTGTGCCACAGCAAGGAAGAGATCGAGCGTCATATTACCGCCCACCCCTTCCTGCTGCAAAAATTCTGCAAAGAGAGCGCCGGACACGACAAACGGATCGAGGTGATCGGCGGCCGGTGCGTGGCCGCCATGGAGCGGTACAACCCGGCGGACTTCCGGGCCAATATTACAAACGGCGGCCAAATGCGCCCCTACACCCCCACCCGGCAGGAGGAATCACTGGCGCTGGCCGCAACGGAAAAGCTGGGACTGCTGTTTGGCGGGGTGGATCTGCTGGACGACGGTACCGTGTGCGAGGTCAATTCCAACGCCCATTTGGTGAATTTGAAAAAGTGCACCGGTATTGACACAGCGCCCCTGCTGTTCCGGGCCATTCAGGAGGCGCTGCAATGAGCGGCGTGGTTCTGTATTCGCCGGAGGAAGCCCGGCGTAACGAATTTTCCGTGGAGAAATTCCGCACCCTGCTGGGGGCGGAACTACACACCCCGGACTATGACGGCCCGGCGGATTTTGTCATCAACCGCACCAACGACCCGGCAGTGGCGCGGCGGTTTGAGTCGCAGGGCGTGCGGGTGTTTAACCCGGCAGCCTTTTGCGCCCTGGCCAACGATAAGGACGCCTGCTACCGCTTTATGGCGGCAAAGGGCGTGGAGATCTTACCCATCGACCAAGCGGAGCCGCCTATGGTGGTGAAGCCGAAGGACGGCCATGGCGGGCAGGGCGTGCGCCTGATCCTGCCCGGCGAGCCGGTGCCGCCACAGGACGGCAACCTGGTCTATCAGGCGGTGGCAGATACCCCGGGGCAGGACCTGCGTGTGTGGCTGCTGGGAGGCGAAATCTACGCCGCCTGCCTGCGTCGCTCCGCCACGGACTTTCGCTCCAATTATTGCCTGGGCGGCAGCGCTGCGGTCTATCCCCTCTCCTCGGCAGAACGGGCGCAGGTGAGCAACATCGCCGCCTTGGTGCAGGCGGATTACTACGCCATTGATTTTGTGCGCCACCAAGGCCGCTGGGTCTTTAATGAGCTGGAGGATACCGTGGGCGCCCGTATGCTCTACGACCTGACCTCCCTGGACCCCCTGGCCGATTATTGCCGCTATATCCAAAATTGCCTGTAAGCTACAAAAGACCCCGCCACCGGCGAGGTCTTTTTTATGTGGTTGGCTTTTTCTGTTGTAGGGCTGTGCTTGCTCCAACCGTGATTTGTTTTATCTCCTCCGTCGCATAAATGCGACAGCACCGAACCGGTGCCAGTCCCCTCTGTCGCTGCGCGACATCTCCCCGCACTGCGGGGAGTCACCCCTTACAATAAGGGGAGCCGCATTGTGTATAATCAGCCTCCCTTGTGTAAAGGGAGGTGGATTTGCCGTAGGCAAATTCGGA
>ENA-OQBD01000331-OQBD01000331.1-human-gut-metagenome-genome-assembly--contig:-NODE-331-length-26015-cov-5.869476_pt1 | contig 26015 bp, 24 predicted proteins | sample MGYA00242742_ERZ504543 | MGnify/ENA primary metagenome ERZ504543 (study PRJEB26092, sample SAMD00036239) | human gut metagenome | host: Homo sapiens | study: EMG produced TPA metagenomics assembly of...
CACGAAGAATAATACCGTAATCTTCAGAAGCGGAAAGAGCCTCAAGCATCTTCTCAAGACCTTCTCTTGTGTATTTCCTGATCGTCTCACGTCCCCCGATGCTTAGTAAACTACCTCATCTGCGTGATGATGGTGATGATCATGATGATCATGTCCGCAGCCGCATTCATGGTCGTGATCGTGGTGATGATGCTCATGTTCCTCATGATCATGTCCACAGCCGCATTCATGGTCGTGGTCATGGTGATGATGTTCATGTTCTTCGTGATCATGTCCACAGCCACATTCATGATCATGGTCGTGATCGTGATGATGATGCTCTCCATGTTCATGTACATGTCCGCACTCCGGGCATACCTCTTCCTCAGACATCAGTTCTTCCTCAAGAGATACCGGTTTCTCCATAACCTCAAGGATTTTCTTTCCGTCCAGTTTCTCAATCGGAGTGGTGATGATAGCAGCTTTCGCATTAATTCCACGAAGAAGTTCCATTGCCTGCTGTGCTTTCTTCTCATCAATGATATCTGTACGGCTCATGATGATCGCACCTGCATATTCAACCTGATTATCAAAGAACTCACCAAAGTTTCTCATATACATTTTGCACTTCTTTGCATCAACTACAGTTGTATAGCTGTTCAGAACGATATCCACATCTCCCTGAACACCCTGTACTGCCTTGATAACATCTGAAAGTTTACCAACACCTGATGGCTCGATCAGGATTCTGTCCGGATGATATTTGTCCACAACCTCTTTCAGAGAAGTGCCGAAATCTCCCACTAATGAACAGCAGATACATCCGGAATTCATTTCCCGGATCTGGATTCCCGCTTCCTTCAGGAAACCACCGTCAATACCAATCTCACCAAATTCGTTCTCGATCAGTACAACCTGCTCATCTGCATAAGCCTCTTTCAGAAGTTTCTTAATCAATGTAGTTTTACCGGCTCCAAGGAAACCGGAAATAATATCAATCTTAGTTGCCATTGTCTTATTTCTCCTCTTCGTTAAAATTTATATTTCAGAATAACTGCCATATAGCCGTCATTTTTATATTCTGCCATTTTATGAACAAACAGAATAACTTTTGGAACTGCCATCATTATCTGTCTGTTTATATATTTACCTGTAACGTACTCATTATACATAAGATGTCCAATGTATTCAAGTCTGCCATCAACGCACTTTGACCAGGAAACGCCTGTGCCCCCTGGTTTACAAATATCCTGCAGCTGTTCAATACCTTCAGAACAACCTGCCTGTTCACATCAAAGAAAGGGGCATGATCCACCATCATGCCCCCGCCTGTATACACTAATGATCAACCGTTGATCATAAAGCTCATTAATTTATCAATATCGTCTTTCTCATAAGCAACGATCTCAAGTTCCGGAATCTCTCCGCCTGAGAAAATGTTTGCCAGAGATACATACTGGGATAATTTAGATTTAAGGTTCAGTCTGTCACCTTCGCCTGTTACTAATTCTACTCTGCCTTCGCAGCTGTCAACTACAGCAAAAAATTTATCGATGTCTTTAATGTTAGATACTTTCATGTTCATTCTCCTTTCAACATGGAAACCATTATTCTCTCTATTCCTTGTGTTCGCGATAATTATAACGCAGATAAATTTCAAAAGCAATTATTTATATTTCACGAATTTTTCATATATTATCATGCTTACTCTGCAATATTGTCAAATAAATAACATATCCCTGACAATAATTCTCTCAGATATTCACATATACCCTGAAATCATCCCTCAAAATTAATATGTAAAAATCGCAACCCCATAAGCCGGCAACGGATATGCGAAGGAAAACTCTCTGTTATCACATTCCTGTTTCACTGCCTTAAATGTCTTTGGCTGCTCCAGAAGTCCATTCTCGTCCATAATCAGCTTGTACTGTTTTTTCTTCGGAACACCAACCCTGTAATCCGGACGGTCAACAGGTGTAAAGTTAACTATGTAAAGAATATTGTTTCTCTTTGTAGGAGACTTTCTCACAAAGCTGAAAATACTTCTGTCCCCGTCATCCGCATTGATCCACTCAAATCCTTCCGGATTATTATCACCGGCATAAAGTGCCGGATATTTCTTATAAATAGTCAGGAGATCATGCACATAATTCTGAAGTTCCTTGTGTGGCTCTTCATTCAGAAGGAACCAGTCAAGTTCTCTCTCCTCACTCCATTCACGAAGCTGTCCGAATTCCTGTCCCATGAACAGAAGCTTCTTACCCGGATGGCAGTTCATAAATGAATAGGCAGCCTTTAAATTCCTGAATTTGTCCGGTAACTCTCCCGGCATCTTCTCAATCATGGAGCATTTCAGATGAACCACCTCATCATGAGAAAGAACTAATACATATCTCTCACTGTATGCATATGACATGGAGAAAGTCATCTTATTATGATTAAATTTACGGAAATACGGATCCAGCTTCATATATTCCAGGAAGTCATTCATCCATCCCATATTCCACTTCAAACTAAAACCAAGTCCGTCCTTCTCTGCATCCCCTGTAACCATCGGCCATGCAGTAGATTCCTCAGCGATCATCACAGTTCCATGATTCCTTCCAAGAACTACTGTATTCAGATGCTTAAAGAATTCAATAGCCTCCAGATTCTGATTTCCGCCATATTTATTTGCGATCCATTCTCCATCCTTCTTACCATAATCAAGATAAAGCATGGAAGCAACAGCATCCACACGAAGTCCGTCTACGTGGCACTCCTCCACCCAGTAAAGGGCATTTGCGATCAGGAAGTTCTTAACCTCCGGGCGTCCGTAATTATAAATCTTGGTACCCCAGTCCGGATGTTCTCCCTGTCTCGGATCTGCGTGCTCATACACTGCAGTTCCGTCAAAGTTCGCAAGACCATGGGCATCTTTCGGAAAATGTGCAGGTACCCAGTCAAGGATAACTCCAATCTTATTCTGATGTAAATAATCCACCATATACTTGAAATCCTGCGGCGTTCCATATCTGGAAGTCGGTGCATAATATCCGGTCACCTGATATCCCCAGGAACCGTCAAAAGGATGCTCTGCGATTCCCATAAGCTCTACATGGGTATATCCCATTTCCTTCACATAAGCTGCCAGGGCATGTGCGAATTCTCTATAGTTATAAAATCCTTTTTCATTTTCCTCTGACTGCGGATGCTTCTTCCATGAACCCGGATGAACCTCATAGATTGCCATAGGCTCTACCTGCTCATCAAACTTCTCTCTGTTCTTGATCCATGTGGCATCCTTCCATTTATAGTCTGTGATATCTGTGATCCTGGAGGCTGTACCCGGACGGAGTTCAGCTTCATTTGCATAGGGATCTGCCTTATAAAGCTTCTCTCCATGCGCACCCACGATAAAGAATTTATACAGCTGTCCGATCTTTGCCCCCGGAATAAATACCTCATAAACACCGATCGGACCAACCTTCTCCATCGGGTTTGCTTCTTCCTCCCAGTCATTAAATTCACCGATTACAGAAACAGACTGTGCATTCGGCGCCCAGACCGCAAAATATACACCCTTTTTTCGTCTGTATGTAGTCGGATGGGCACCCAGTTTCTTATATACTTCATAATTGGTTCCCTGTCCAAATAAATATTGATCCAAATCCGTAAATTTCATACTCACACCCATCTGGAGTCCTCCCTTAACTTCGGTTTCTATCTTTTTTGCAGATACTGATTCCATAAAATAATACTGTAACAGGATATCTTACGTTACTGTTCACTCCATTCTCAGTAACGTAGCCAAAATTCATTCCAGATTGCCTGCGGCAATGGAATTTTGGCGTATGAATGGTAACTATCTTACAGCAAGTTCAATCAGGAATACGAACTGACTTTTAGTCATTCTATAAGCCTTATTATACCAACGGACATTCCATACGTCAATCAAAAATATGTGTATATTTAACAATTTTTTTATATATTTTATGTGTTTTTTGTAAGAAACATAAAGAGCAAAGAAGTACCATTGCTCTCTTCTTTGCTCTTTCGTATATTCGTAATTCTTCTGTATGGTCCACACTGCAGGATTGCATATGTTTTTTATTCCGTTCCATCTCCGTAATCTACAGAATCATCGCTGTAATCTTCCGAATCATCTGAACTTCCATCATCATAACTTCCGTCATCCGAACTTCCATCATCATAACTTCCATCGTCTGAACTTCCATCCGAATAATCCCCGCTTCCATCTGAGGAATCTGTGCTTCCGTCAGAAGAATCTGTGCTTGCATCAGATGTACCATCTGTTCCGTCTGTGGAAGCTGCTGCATCAGAACCGCCCTGATATCCCGGCACACCTCCATTACTGAGTGTGCTCGGCCAGAAATCCACATAACATGCATTCTGTAAGGTCACATTCTTGGCTTCTGCCATCTCACTTACCGTTACAAGTTTATATCCCTGTGCAATAAGATCCGGTATCAGTCTCAGAGCAGCCTTTACAGATGGCTCATGAATATCATGCATCAGGATGATAGTTCCATCTGTCAGATCTCCATTCATTACTGCACTGTAATCTGCATCTGCATCCAAAAGTTTCCAGTCTTCTGTGTCCAGTGACCACATAAAGAACGGCTTATTTACAGTATTATAAATATCTGAATTTCCGTCCCCGTAAGGCGCACGCGCCACACTCGCAGCCTGGCCACATGCCTGAATCAATGCATCATCTGTATCAGAGAACTGCTTTGCAACTGCGTCAAGATCAATTGTCGTCAGCTGTGTATGATCCCAGGAATGACTTCCAATCTCACAGCCAAGTTCCAACATACGTTTTGGCGCATCCGGATATGAACTGACATTCTGACCAAGCATAAAGAATGTTGCATGAGCATTATTCTGTTCCAGACAATCCAGCAGTTCATCTGTATACTCTCCCGGACCATCATCAAAAGTCAGTGCCAGCATCGGACGTACCTTACTCGGATCATAAGATCCGTCTTCATTAAAGTAATAATCCTTCACTCCCTTTTCTACCCATCCTGTCTGTATATATCCGTTTTCGTCAAAAGAATAGGTAACACCATCTATATCCTGAAATCCATTTGAAAAATATGTACCATCTGTATTCTGATACCACTTTCCGTTAGCATCCTCATGCCATCCGGCTGTCATCGCGGCAACCTTATCTGTATCTGATTTACCCTTCAATGGCTGTCTCACCGCAGCATCGGAATTTGCCTGAACTTCCTCTGTATCTGCCTGAGCCTGTACAGTCTGATCACTGCTTCCGCCTCCGGCTACATGATGTGCGATCGGAATAATAATTCCTCTCACCACAAACACCACCGCCAGAATCATGCCAATAACACAAAGTCCGATCTTTGTATAATGCCTGATCATCATCTGGCGTTTTTTTCTGCGCATTCTTTCGCGCAACACCCTCTTATCCATGGTTTCCTTTCCCCGCTTCTTTTTGTTAATTAGTCCCTGACAGCGTACATCACAGTACGGAGTAATCCACTTTTATCAATAATCATAACTCATTTATCAGGTAAATACAATGCCAATTATTCACTCTGATCAACATCTTCCGTACCTAATTCCTCTTCCAGATTCTCATCTACATCTGAATTGTCCTGTCCGGAATCATCAGTATCTTCATCTGATACATTCTGATCACTGTCCTGTTCTGCATTTTCTGCCGCAGCATCTGCATCATCTGCCAGCACATCACCGTTTGCGACTTTCTCACTCACACTCGCATTTTTTATAATGAACTCCTCCACTCTGAGAAGTCCGACTGATTCATCTACATAATCCTGTCCGTAAGTTCCAACCAGCTCTGCAATACTGGAAACACCCATCTGTTCTACCAGTTTATCCTGCAGCTGAAGGCTCTCTTTGTCGTCAAGTGACAGTCCCTCTGCATCCATAATCCCCTGCACGATCAGGTTCTGCTTAACCTTACCCTCTGCATACTGCTGACATTGTTCATCAAAATCATCCTGCGAAATACCCTGACTGTCTGTAAACTCTTCCAGAGTCATGTCGGCCTGTTTTGCATAAACTTCCATACTCTTCTTAAATTCAGAAACAGCCTTATCCACATCTTCCTGTGGGTATTCTTTTACTTCAGAGTTCTCAAGCACTGTACTCCATGCAGTATTCTTAAGAACCTCCTGCGCAGATTCCTTTGCGTTTTTCTCAAGTTCACTGCGAATACTCTCACGATAATCATCTACTGTTGTATAATCAGTGTTCTTTGCAACCCATTCATCTGTAAGTTCTCCTTCACGCCGCACGTTCTGCACCGTAACCTTATATATAACTTCCTTACCTGCCAGAGTTTCGTCTGCATAGTCTGACGGGAAATCAATTTTAATCTCCTTTGTGTCACCCTTTTTCATCCCGATCACACCATTTTCAAACTCCTCAAACATCTGTCCGTCGCCGATCACAAAGTCATAGTTATTGGCAGTACCACCGTCAAAAGTCTGTCCGTCTTTAGTGCCTGTATAATTTACAGTCACCAGATCCCCTTCTTTTGCCGCATCAGATACAGGTTCTGCCTTATCTTTCAGATTCTCATCGATCTGAGCCTGTACATCATCGTCAGTGATCGCATCCACCGTATTGTCCAGAGTCAGTCCTTTATATTCTCCGATCGTAATATATTTCTCTACATTCTCAACAGAAACAAGACGCGTAGTTCCTGTCTCTGCTTTCTTCCCGTCAGCAGCTCCTTCTGTCTTTGTACCGTCTGTGATAACAGCACCGCCATCACCACACGCAGATGCTGTCAGTGCAAAACAAACTGCAAGCATGGCAAGATATATTTTTTTCTTCATAATAATCAATACTCCCTTCTACATTCCAGGTACCGGAGTTGGTCTTGAAGAATCCCATACTTCCGATACATCAAAAAGATCACTGAGCATTTCCGGATTATAATACATTCTGTATCCATCCAGATTTCTTCTTCCCTGTCGAAAATAATCATCTGTAATCTGTACAAAATACTGACTGGAATCTACATTACAGAAATAGCGGTATCCCTGACTCTTATAAAACTCATATTTCTCATTGTCTGCCGAATATCCTTCCCAGCTTCCGATATCCGCACCAAATGCAAAAATGATCATATCTGTTTCTCCAAGTATGGGAGCCACATATTTCTTCCATTTTTATCATCTCTTTTCAGATCATCCAGAGAAGTGGCAGCCACATCCTTATGTCCCCATGTATGGCTTGCAAATTCCCAGCCTTCTGCCTTCATAGCCTTAGCTACCTTTTTTGCATTTTTCACTTCCTGCTTATAGTTAAAATCCGGATGCTCTTCCAGGAATTTTTTCTGATCATCCTGCAGTTTTTTTCCGGTCTTATATGCAATATCCGTACGATATCCCAGAACACCGTCATAACCTGTCATTGCAAGGATTCCCTTTCTTCCATGATAAGAAAAATCCGGATGTTCTTTTACAAAAGTATCGATCAGCGGAACCATATCATAATCCCCTGTGGAAACACTTCCGTCATCCTCAATATATTCGTTCTTAACCTCACCATTGGAATCCACTACAAGTTTCGATGCGAAACCATCTCCGTCCATATAGTGATAATAACTTACATCATCCTGCGAAAGCACAAATGGAATTTTTCCCGGCGGCAGCATAATACTGCCTCTGGACATAGTTCCGTCCTCATTGATAACCGCCATGTCGTGCGGACTGACCATGACATATCCCTTATCATACATACTCTGTATGATTTTGTTAAACTCATCAATTGTTGTCATATACTGGTTATATCCATTACTGTCTGAATCCCCGTCAAATGCTCTGGCAGTGTCTTTGATCAGTGTATGGAAGAACACGTGCGTGATCTGCTCCAGCGGATATTCTGTACAGGTGGCTTTCGTATTTTCGTAATCCGAAACTGCACTCTGCATATCCGTATTACTTTCGTAATCCGGCTGACTCTTAAGCAGTTCTATGGCGCCATCATAATCATACTGTACAGCCATAAGCGCTGCCTGCTCCATAGGATTTTCCTGTTTCTCATCTGCCTCTTCTGTATCTTCGTTGTCAGTCTGCTCTCCCTCATTCAGACCATCATCCTGCTGTGTATCTTCTGTACTTTTCTCTGTATCAGCATCCTGTTCATCAATTGTCTGCTGTTCTGTTTTTTTCTCAGTTTCCACATTTTCAGCTCTGGAACTCAGAAATGGAATATCCTGTTCAAACGGAATGAGCCCACATCCGCTTACTCCTAACGAAATACTCAAAATAGCTGCTGTTACACATGCTATCCTTTTTCTCATATATTGTCCCCTTTCAGTTATGCACAGAGATCATACTCACCCCATAGTTGGAACCGGCACCGGTCTGGAAGAATCAAACACAGACTGTGCATCAAACAGATCTGAGAGAAGTTCCGGATTATAGTACATTCTGTATCCGTCCAGATTTCTTCTTCCCTGCCGGAAATAATTACTGCGGATCTGCACAAAATACTGGCTTGAATCCACATTACAGTAATAATTATAGCCCTGGCTCTTAAGATATTCGAACTTCTCCCCCGAATAATCTTCAACACTGGTAAGATCTGCTCCAAATGCAAAAATAATAATATCTGTTCCGCCTATCAGAGGATCAACATTCTCTTTAAACTTCTGTGTATCTGCCTGTAATCTCTCCAGACTGATCTGACTTACATTCTGATGTCCCCATGTGTGGCTTGCAAACAGCCAGCCTTCATCTTTCATAGCCTGCGCTACTCTGGCTGCATTTTCTCTCTCTGTATTCAGATTAAAATCCGGATGCTCATCCAGCCATTTTACTTTATCTGCATCCAGATCATCCGGACGGGTTTCATAACTGCTGTCTGTGCGATAACCAAGAATTCCATTGTAACCGGTAAGGGCAACAATTCCTTTAGCACCTCTGTAAGAAAAATCAGGATGTTCCTCTACAAAACGATCGATCAGAGGAACCATATCATAATCGCCTACGGAAATACTGCCATCATCTTCCACATATTCATTGCGGATTTTTCCTTCCTCATCTACGATAAGTTTGGTTGCAAATCCGTCCCCGTCCATATAATGATAATAACACACATCATCCTGCGAAAGCACAAACGGTACTTTACCCGGAGGAAGAAGAATCTCCCCTGCATTCATATTCCCATTTTCATCCGCTGTCGCCATGTCATAAATGCTGACCATGACATATCCCTTATCATACATACTCTGAGTAATCTGGTTAAATTCATCAATCGTTGTCATAACCTGATCGTAATCTCCTGACTTGTAATCCCCGTCAAAAGCCTTACCGGTATCTTTGATCAGAGTATGATAAAAGACGTGTGTCACCTGGTCTAACGGCCAGGAAACGCAGGATTCCTTCTTTTTCTGATAAACCTTAACCGCATGCTGAAACTTCTCACTTGTCTGATAAGTCTCACTGTTTTGCAGCATACTTATGGCTTTATCATAATCATACTGTTTTGCAGCATACTTTGCCTGCCTGTAAAGAGTTTTGTCCTCTTCACTCAGTCCATCCGTATCCTGAACTTCAGGTGTCACCGCATTCTCAGCTTCTGCCTCTGCATTTGTCTGCTGAGCTGTTTTTTCTTCTTCTGTTTTCCTGTCTGCAGATTTCACCATCTGCGCAATCTTAACCTGCTGCTCACTGACAAAATTCTGCAGTTCTTCCCCGTAAAATCCTATTCCAATCCCAATTGCAGCGGCTGCCGCCACCACTATGCAGCCTGCGATACGCAGTCTTTTTTTTCTGCGGCGAAGTTTATTGCGGCGTTCCAGTCTGGCTGCCCTACGGGCTTCATAAGCTTTATTATCATCAAAAAAAGAAATCTTCGTCCTCGCTTGCTGCCGGAGGTTCTTCGTTTATCTCTTCTGTATTTGGTTTTTCTGCATTTGGTTTTTCTTCATTTAGTTTTTCTGCATTTAGCTCTTCTGCATTTAGTTCTTCTGCATTTAGTTCTTCTGCATTTGTCTTTTCTGTATTTACTTTTTCCTTTATCTGAAAGTCGCTCCTCTTTCTTCTCAGAGTCGGGCTTTAATTCGCTCATGCTTTTCTCCTTTTTATCATATCCGTTTTTTACTCACAAATTATTCTGTCACAAAATAACTCCACAATTCCCGTTACATATATTATAACCACACATCATGATTCCATCCTGTAAAAATGGCTTTAACTGTTCCGCATATTTCCCATTACTGTTCGCTCCGGCAAATATTGTCGCATTACAGTTTTGCTACAATTATAACCTTTCATAATGTAAATTTCTACCGCTTTCCATCCATTAATTCTTTTTTGCAATTGCGTTTTACCTTATTTAATGATAAAATAATTTTTATGCAATGGACTGTCCGTACCAACAGTCCCTGTGAAAACACATACATTAGGGAGGATGCAAATGAGTACAGTAACAATAGTCCTTCTGGTCATTCTTGTTATCCTGATCGCTGCACTGATCGGTTTATATTTCTTCGGAAAAAAAGCCCAGAAGAAACAGGAAGAACAGCAGGCTCAGATTGAAGCAACTAAACAAACCGTTTCCATGCTGGTTATCGATAAAAAGAGGATGCCACTGAAAGAATCCGGACTTCCTCAGATGGTAATTGAACAGACACCTAAACTTATGCGCCGTTCCAAGCTTCCAATCGTTAAAGCTAAAATCGGACCAAAGATTGCGATCATGATCGCAGATGAGAAGGTTTTCGACCTGATTCCGCTTAAGAAAGAAATCAAAGCCGAAGTAAGCGGTCTTTATATTGTAGGCGTAAAAGGAATCCGCGGTTCCCTTCAGACACCGGCTCCCAAAAAGAAAGGTTTCTTTGCAAAATTCAAGAAAGACAAAACTGCCAGATAAATGCAGTCAGACATATAAACTAAAGGTCAGTGAATCGTGTCATCCATACACACAGATCACTGACCTTTTTCTGTTTGGATCAGACAGATATCTGCAACGAAGCAGAGAACTTACCAAATCTGATCAAATTGTAAAATTCTTACAGTCCTTTGGCTGTGCCTTAATCGCAAGATAACAGTCTGCCACATGCTCCTGGTTCATATCAAGCGCATAATCCACTTTCATGTCAAGACCGCCATCACTCTCCTGCAGATTCAGATTCGTCGCCGCAATCCCCATTTCAATAGTTCCATAGGGAGTGGTATAGTAAGTCATATTCTTCTTACCCTGTTCAAAAACCATATGAACATTGACCACACCTTTCTTGCGGACCTCCATTCCCTTTCGGGAAATTTTTATGTAATTGACGGTAGGTTCTGCAAAATCCTCCATGACTTCCTCATAGCGCAGATAATGACTTCCGTTCCGGAAATAATACTGTCCCGGTACAACAATCTCCAGAGGTTCCTGTTCACCGTCTGCATCCATTGTCTGAAGTCCCCTTACATGAATCAGCACTTCTTTATCCATTCTTCTCATACTCCTGTTTTTATACTGTTCAAAACCTGTTTTTATGTATCTATATTATAACCATTCAGCAATCTGCTGTTTTTAATACTTCTCAATATCTATTTTTTTCGTCATCTCCACATCATATGGAAGAATCGAATTGGCAAATGCCTTAAACTCATCTGCCAGATCACTCACATAGAAGCGATACGGAAATTCATTCTTCTCTGTACCTTCACCGGCAAGTCCTTTTTCCTCCAGAAGCCTTCCCAGCTCCAGTGCAGTTTCATAAGCCGGATTCACCAGACATACTCCGTCTCCCATGATCTTTCTGATGGTGGAACGAAGCAATGGATAATGAGTACATCCCAATATCAGTGTATCCACCTGCTTATCCTGAAGTTCCTTCAGATATCTGGCAGCGACCTCATCAGTCACCGGATCATGAAGCCACCCTTCTTCTACCAGTGGCACAAACAGCGGACATGCTTTGCCGAAAACAGTGATCTCCGGATCCAGATGCTTCAGATACTCTGCATGTATCCCACTTCCTACAGTTCCCACAGTACCAATGATTCCTACCCTCTTATTTCTGGTCTGGGCAGCCGCCACTTTAGCCCCCGGTTCTATCACGCCAATGATGGGAATGTCAAACTCATCCCTCACTGCATCCAGGGCAAAAGCGCTGGCTGTATTACATGCAACCACAATCGCCTTTACCTGCTGCTGCTGAAGAAAACGAATGATCTGCCGGGAATACCGGATGATAGTTTCCCTTCGATTTACTTCCGTAAGGCACTCTCGCCGTATCACCAAAATATACGATTTTTTCTGAAGGAAGATTACGCATGATCTCACGCGCAACAGTCAGTCCTCCTACACCGGAATCAAATACTCCTATCGGTGCCTCTCTGTCTATTTTCATTGATTTCTATTCTCCATCTCTATTGATTGTCTCACTATTCTATCACCAATCAAGAGCCTGTGCAAGCCAGAAGGATATCTTTATGTCATCTTTCTGTCCTTTATTTTCCTCAGGGAACTGCGAGAAGCAGAATTTCGGGTACAATGTCCCCCACCATGCAGTAACTGCAGTCTGTTCCTGTCGTCTTTCAGCGATTTTTGCTATCTTCCCGGACATTCCCGGCATTGCTCTCATCATAAGAACACCAACAGCTGCCACGAACAGAACAAACGACAGTTTTCTTCTTAATTTTTTGTTCTTACTCTTTTTATTCATCATTGTCCCTCTCTCCTGTTATATCTTATCAGTTACCATATCTGCCTTTGTTATTTTCCTATATATTTTCTTATTTTATATGGAATTTCCAGGCAGCACTTTAATATTTGGATTATGCCAATATTTTCCTGATTTATACTTCCACTTCCAGACTTCCATTTCTGATCTTCACAATCGGAAGTCGCAGGATTTTATCTTCTTTATATTTTTCATAGAAAAGCTCTCTGAGTGTCACAGCCGTAATATTTCCTCCTGACATTCTGTTTCGGATCAGTCCTGTAATATATTCTCCTGCTGATGAATTATCCTCCCCATGCCAGTTCAGGATCTCCCCTGCGTCCTCCGCTTCAAACACATAAAGATCTTCCCCCACAAAAATCTCCTGTTTCAGATAATCCAGCACCATTCTCCATCTTCCGTCCTCCACCAGTGTTCTCCCCATGACCAGAACCTGCAGATGCCCCATATCAAGAAGTTTTTCCTGTGACTGATCATACATTTTTTCAATCCGGGTGAAATCAGCACCACTGATCTGCAGAACCCGGGAACCGCCATCTTCTTCCTCTTTTCCCTGCCCCGTACTCTCAGAAAGATCCGGCATCCCATAGGTAAGACAGATTCCTTCTTCTGAGGCATCCACGCCAAGTGCCATAGGATACATTCTCTTCTCCGGTTCCACAGCCGCACCACATCCACTCATAAAAAGACTGACTGACAAAATCCCGGTCACCACACCGACTGCCCTTTTCCTCTGCTTCCTGCGGTGTCCCTTTCCTCTGATAAACATATAAAACTGACAGATGAGAATTCCCGGGACGAAAATATGCGCCAGACACCATCCAAAATAATCCAGTATTCCTTTTCCCTCTTCTTCCAGAAGCGAAATCAGGAAAACCAGTGCCGGAAGCCAGAACCTCCCCCTACCAGGATGAGATTTCCCGATAATCTGATTTCCATAATACAGCAGACTCCCTATTGCAAAAAGCAGGCTGTAAAGCAGAAATCCCATCCACAGGATGTCAAATCTGGCCAGTACATTTCCCGGAAGATCTGCGCCTGCCAGCAGAGGCAGGACCGGATAACTTTCCGCCGCTACCCTGTCATATCCCAGAACTGCCGGAAGCAGAAGCTCCATTCCAATAAGAATCCCGCCAAGTGTCAGGATCCCTCCTGCCACCGTCTTTCCTGCACTTCCGTATTTCTCCACATTTCCCAACAGAAATGGCAGCAATGCAACCGGCGAAAAAGCACACAGAGTTCCATAAAAAGACTGACTGACATTTCTCACTGTAAGCTCCTCCCACCGGATTTCTCCCATGAGATATTCCGTTTTTGCCTGTGGCACACAAAGTATCATCATTATCATAATCCCGCCAAGAAGCAGGCCACCTGATACTTCCGCCATTCTTCCTCTTCTCTGTACACCTTTGCAGGTTCCGACAGAACATACCAGAACCGCCCAGAATGCGATCCATCGGCCGGATACTCCTGTGATCAGCTTTACAGGAACCAGCCTCCTGAGAAGCGCCAGTAGATATCCTCCCGCCATCAACACATAGATCAGGAAAAAAATCCCGATCAGCCTTCCCGCAAAAGCACCTGCAGACTTTACCGGATCTTCAAATGAAGGTGTCAGCCGTATCAGCCAGATTACATAAAACCCAAGCAATATCAGCGCAAAAATCATTCCCGCCACTGCACTGATTCCGTTCATTCCACCCTTTCCGAAAACGCAGAGCATAAATGGTGCCAGTAATGCCAGTATCATCTGCCTGTACAGCTGCCTGTGGGAAATTCTGTTATTCTCTGCAAATCTCATGAACCGGACTCCTTTCTCTTCAAACGGATCTTCTGCTCCTCTCTTGCATAAAGCGGTCGTAATACCCTCTTGCGCAGCGGAACTCTCAGAACCCCTTCTCCTCTGCTGCCCTTCTGTTCTTTCTTTATAAAAGGAACCAGATAAGGAATACCAAAACTTATCAGGCCTGCCAGGTGCCCTATAACCAGATATACTCCCAGCACGATTCCGTAAATTCCCAGATAACCTCCCAGGATCAGAAACCCATACTTCACCAGCCGAAATGCTGCTGCAAACTCTTCATTTGGAACAGTCATAGAGCCAAGCGCAGTCAACGCCACGATCATCACCACGATCGGACTCACAAGATTTGCCTCTACCGCTGCCTGTCCGATCACCAGTCCGCCAACAATGCCAATAGCATTTCCCAGAGATCCCGGAACTCTCACCCCAGCCTCCCGAATCAGTTCAAAAGCCAGTTCCAGAAAAATCAGTTCCACCACACTGGAAAAGGGCACTCCTTCCCTCGCCTCCGCAAAAGACAGTATCAGTGCAGATGGCAGAATCTGTGTATGGAAACGTATCACTGCCAGGTAAAGTCCCGGCAGAACAGTCGCCATGATCACAGCCAGATATCGCAGTATTCTGAGAAAGGAAGCCATCTCGAACCTGTGATACCAGTCCTCGCTGCTCTCCATGAAACTGCTAAAATTTCCCGGAAGGATCAATGCTTCCGGAGAATTATCACACAGAATCACAACCTTACCTTTCAGGATTTCCTGCACAGCACGATCCGGACGTTCCGTTGTCTGATACTGAGGAAAAGGAGAATACCACACATCTTCTGTCAGCTGTTCAAGCATACCGCTGTCAAGGATTCCGTCAATCTGAAATTCTTCCAGCCGTTCCTTCACTTCTTCCAGAAGTCCCTCATGTACCAGGTCATCCATGTATAACACCTGCGTTAAGGTATGAGAGCGCACACCAATTTTATATTCTTCCACCTTGAGTCTGGTATCACGAAGCCTTTTTCTTACCAGTGCACTGTTACTTTTCACACTGTCCGAAAATCCTTCCCTGGAACCCCGCAGCACCTTTTCCGATTCTGCCTCCATCACACCTGTGGATGGATAACCTTTGCTGGAGATTTTCATCGCCTTGTCATATCCATCTATGAAAAACACTGCATTCCCTGCAAGCATGGCATCTATGGACTCGTCAAGATTCTCCAGTTTCTTTACATCTGCGATCCCAAGACTGTTATGCCTGACAAATTCCTGAATATCCTCCGGCGAAATCTCCCAGAAATGATTGATCATCTTTCCAAGAGCAGAATCATCCAGCATCATGTTGGAAACCGCAACTTCTATATAGACCATAAGGCAGTCCACCTTATGTTTATCTCCCAGCCGCATGGGACGGATCAGAATATCACTGCAATTTTCCAGCCTGCTTCGCAGATATTTCTCATTCTCCCTCAGATTTGCAGATACTTTCCGGGATTCTTCCAGTTTCTTCAATAATTTCCCACCTCGTTTCATACCGGTACATCGTTTTCGATGTACCAGACAGATCTGTTGCCAGTCGGCAATATTCCTAAACCCACTTACATACATGGATGCGCAAAAAAAGAGAGGCATCCCGCCTCTCTTAGAATTTCCCGATATTCAGATATTATACCATTCTTATCTGTGTCCCCTGGATTTCTCTTTCTCTGCACGTTCACGTTCTGCATCCTCAGCCTCAATAGAACGCATGATAGCCATTCTCTGATTCTCAATATGCTGGAAAGAAAGCTGTTTCGCGCGTTCTACGTCACGCTCTCTGATCGCCTTTGTCAGTTCCTCATGTTCCTTCACCAGAACATCTCGTGTTTCACCTTCTTTCAGATATTCTACACGATAACGATAAATCTGCTCACGCATATTGTTGAGTACCTGGATCAGCCTCTTATTATCAGAAGCCTGATAAATAACCTCATGGAATGCAACGTCAGCCTCCGCAAGCTTAACAAGATTTCCCTCTGCGATCGTATGTTCAAACTCCTTGGCAGCAAGCCAGAGTCTCCTCATTTCTTCTTCAGTCATACGGGCACATGCTTTCTCAATAGCTACATTCTCAAGAGCAATACGAACCTCCAGAACATCATTCAGATCCTTCTCTGTGATATTGGCAACCTGGGCACCACGTCTCGGGATCATCACTACCAGACCTTCCTGCTCCAGCTTACGCATTGCCTCTCTGATAGGAGTTCTGCTCACGCCAAGTCTCTCTGCCAGCGCAATCTCCATCAGTCTCTCACCAGGTTTCAGTTCGCCCTTCAGGATTGCCTGACGCAGCGTATTAAAAACCACATCCCTTAATGGAAGATATTCATTCATATTTACTGAAAAATCACTTGTCATTTGTATTCCCTCCTGCTTTCATTACTTCTGTGGCAAAAACCGTCTTCGCCAGCCGGCTCTCTCTAAGAACCTCTGCTGCCGCCTCCATCTTTTCACGATCATCAAAGATTCCGAACACTGTAGGACCACTTCCACTCATCATCGCCTTTAACGCACCATGACTCTCCATCAGTGCTTTGATTTCGCCAATTACAGGATATTTCTCTATAATTCCCGGCTCAAAAACATTTCCCATCTTCTGTGTCATTGCCAGAAGATCTCCACGTTCTATATCTCCTATCATCCCATCAATATCCGGATGAGAAGAAATCTTATCCAGCTGAAGGCTCTCATAGGCAGCTTTGGTGGAAACATTGATTCCGGGCTTACCGATCAGTACAAAACAGTCGGGCACCTGAGTGATCCTGGTCAGTTTCTCCCCGATCCCCTCTGCCAGGGCAGTTCCTCTCATCACACAGTACGGAACATCTGCCCCGATATTCACAGCACGATCCATCAGTTCCTTCTGACTCAGTCCCAGTTTAAAAAGCCGGTTGATCCCCACCAGTGCAGCTGCCGCATCCGAGCTTCCGCCTGCCATACCTGCTGCCACAGGAATAAATTTCTCAAGATGGATATCCACACCACCCTTAACCTGAAATTCATCCATCAGAAGCTTCGCCGCCTTATACACCAGATTTCGTTCATCATTCGGAATATAGGAATAATTGACAGACAGGGAAATCCCCGGCTTCCTCACCCTCTTCATCTCCAGAACATCATACATCTGTATCGTCTGCATGATCATCCGGACTTCATGATAGCCATCCTCTCTCTTTCTGAGAATATCCAGTCCCAGATTTATCTTCGCCAATGCACGTAAACGCATAAAATCCTCCGTTTCCAACAATATCATCCGTATATAACTGTACTTTCGCAATTATATTTGTACTTTGTATACAATAAAACTCTTTGCGCATATTTTAAATCATTTTTTTTTAGTTTTCAATATAGGAGTTTTCATTTTTTCCGGAAATTTTTTTCATTATCATCCCTGCCTGACAAGAATTAACGACTGCCCCGGCTTTACCTCTTTTTCCGTAAGACTGTTCACACCCGAAATCTCATCCACAGTTGTATAAAATTTCTTTGCAATATCCCACAGGGTATCTCCGGCCTTTACAATATAGACCGTAATTCCCGGCATACTTTCCAGTTTCTTACGATCCAGCGGCTGTTCTTCCACAGATTCAATAAGCTGCTCTTCCCACTGTCTGAACACAAGCACATTCAGTCCCACCGCCGCCTTGACTTCAATCTCATCCCCATCTGCCATTGCAGTGGAAAGCTGTTCAAGGTCAGCCTGAAGTAAATATGTGCAATCCTTCCCGATCTCTTCTGCCTCGATCAGATGGGTAAACGGAAGCATGGCATCCATAGAATAAAACGGCATTTCATCATTTCCAATAATATACAGGATCTTGAGTGCCACAATTCCTTCTGCCACAATTCCCTTATCCGTAATCCTGGTCTTATCTACTTTTACCTTACCGCTGCTGTGGCAAAGCTGCAAAACTTTTCCCTGACTCTCCTTAACTTCTATCCGGTCTGTCAGACGACACCTGGAAAAATTCCGTACCAGAAGACTTTCCAACATTTCCTTTTTCCGATGAAGAACACATTCTTTGTGTGGGCTGTATGCATCAAGAAGAAGTTCATGCTCCTCTTCCCTGTACATTTTCATATTTAATTCCAGTACCACATCCACCTGAAGGATACGTTCTTCACCATCCGGATCAGGCTTTACCTCTATCCCCTGATGAAGAAGAGACACCTCAATATGTGGAATCAGATCTTCCATACAGCCACTGCATTCCATCTCATTGGAAAAAGGCATGGTATACTCCAGCCACTGAGGTGGATTCTCCTCTTCATACCCTGTATACAGAAGAAAAACTGCAAGCTCTCCTTTCACCCGGAGTTTGTTCTCTCCCGGCCGCAGGTCCAGATTCCTCGGTTCAGCCATATACCACAGAAGGTTTTCTACATTAGGTCTGTTTGACGCAAGAGTAATATCATCCTTAATGCGCAGAGTATCTTTTTTATGTACACGAAGACTCATAAGCCGGACTTTCTCCGTTTTCACAGAGACTTCCTGATCCTCTGCGGAAACCGGAAGTTCAACGACTGCCAGTTCATCTACCACTGCATAAAAAGTTACAATTGCTTTAATATTCAGTTTTCTGGAATGGATCATATGAACACTGAGATCCTCAATCTCCCATTTCAGACACAGCTTATCTCCCCCTTCGATTCCCTCCAGATTAATCATCTCATCCAGCGGAAGCTTCGCAGAAAGGCTGTAAATCCTGCCCTCTTTTTCCCCCACATAAAGCAAATCTGCATTTAATGTCCCTTTAAGAAGCGCTCTTCCTTCACTCAGCCTCACTTCCTCCATGGAAACATCCGCTTTGCTCTGCACCAGTCTCCCGATATCCGGTTTCACATCGGGCACATTATAGTCCTCGTCAAAAGTCGCCTGCGCTGCCGCTTTGTTTTTGATCCGCAGCATCTGAATACTTTCTTTTTTTAATTCCAACCTGCTTCCTTCCTTTCTCTGTTTACTTTATGATAAAACCCAAAAATTCTATCGGTTTCTCTGTTTCTCTGATTTTCAGGACAATACAGGGATAAGACGGTTCACTGCCTGCATCCGCTTTCTCCGGACCTATCAGCCTTGTCTTGCAGAATACTGCGTTCTCTGATTCGGAAACCTCCTCCACCTGAATACTGTACCCTCCTGTAAGCTGCTCTCCATATCCCTTCATCAGATACCTTATATCTCCCACCTGATAGGTCATCTGAAATACTTTCTTTTTCTTCTGTTCCATCAGTTCTGAAATCTCTTCCGGAATTTCCTCCTGCTTTACGATCGTATATTCCAGAGGTGTACGTTCGCCCTCCTCAATCCTGATAAACTGACAGCCCGCCGGCAAAAGAGCCAACAGCAACACACAGAGCAGTCCTCCTGTCCTTTTGCCCATAATGCACCCCTGCTCATTCTTCGCTAAATATTCTATGCCGGATACAGCCCTGTTATTACCATACTCTATGCTATATATCTGACAGTAACTGCTTTTCTGCAGGAAAGAATCCTGTCCTGAGTGCTTTATTTAATGCCAAAAAATCATTATACTATGATTTATTTCTTGCAGGATATCTCATAATTCCTTATAATAACTTCTATACTTATATATGGGCATCAGCATTATATAATGCCCGGAAAGGAATTAACGAATGATACGATTTATCCTCGTCTGTATTGTTGTGATCGGATACCTGATCCTGTCCATCCCCATCCTGCTGGTCGAATGGATCATCGGCAGATTTTCTCCTGAAAAGAAGGATATCAGCTCCCTTAGGATCATCCAGGCAGTATTCCGATTTATCCTTAAGATCACCGGTGCAAAGATTACTGTGATCGGAGAAGAAAATGTGCCAAAGGACACACCTGTACTTTATATCGGCAACCACAGAAGCTACTTCGACATACTTCTTACTTACTCCCGCTGTCCGATCCGTACAGGCTACATTGCCAAAAAAGAGATGGAGAAAATTCCTCTTCTTTCCACATGGATGCGTTATCTCCACTGTCTCTTCCTTGACAGGAAAGACATCAAACAGGGACTCAAAACAATCCTGACCGCAGTAGACAAAGTAAAATCCGGAATTTCCATCTGTATTTTCCCGGAAGGAACCCGAAACAGAAATAAAGATGAGCTGGACATGCTTCCCTTCCATGAAGGAAGCTTCAAAATCGCTACCAAGGCCAATTGCCCGATCATCCCAATTGCGATCAGCAATTCAGCCAACATTTTCGAGGCACACTTCCCGAAGATATCTCCTGCAAAAGTTGTAGTAGAATACGGTAAGCCGATCTATCCGGATGAACTGAGCAAAGAAGATAAGAGGCATGTCGGAGAATATACGCAAAACGTAATTCGCGAAATGCTTATAAAGAACAAACCACTGACTGAAAACTAATAAGACCATCTGGGCTACGGCAACTGAATTCGGGTGAAATATCCCGCAAAGTGGGGCGTGCAGATTGCGGGAATGATTTTTCAGACACGCTCTAGTCCGGCAGAGCGTAAAGACAAAAATTTACGCTCTGCCGGACTGTTATATATCAGAATTTCCATTGTATCTGGACTGATCCGGGAAATACCTTAAGTGACCTGATCATCTTATCAACTGTAAACCTCTTCTCCTCAAAATCTATCTCTCCCCACAGACTTATATTAGATGCTACCTTTTCCATCTGCTCCGGTGTCGCATGATTCTCCGCAAGCACCGATAATTTCTCCAACTTTAACTGATGCATCTGGTCTATTTCTTCCACTCTCTGATTAATATAATCTGTCAGTGTTTCTCCGGCACCTGCCAGAGAATCCACAAGCAGAGAAATCTCCTTTTCCATTTCCTCAATCTCCCTGTAAATCTGCTTTACCTGCGGATTTTCCTTTAACTTCGTATAAGCGGCAGGAGACTGTCCTTCGCGCAGCTTACGTACCATCTCTTTATATACATAATTCTCCACATCTTCAGTATAAACCTTCCCGCACCCCGGGCAGGCTTTGTTGTTCAGACGCTTCGTACATCTCAGGTACTGTTTACCGGACTGTATTTTAATACTCATAAGTGCGTATCCGCAATTGCCACATTTCACTTTCCCTGCCAGCCATGTATTCACAGCTTTCCTATTGGCCTGAATCGTTTTATTTCTCATAAGCTTGATCCTGCAGTTCAGCCACTGCTCCGAAGACACAAGCCCCTCATGCGGTGCCACCACCAGCATATGTCCCTTAAGATTCTGCAGCTTATCTGTCTGCGCATCCCGCCCCTGATAAAGATAACATCCATGAATCCCGTCAAACTGCTCCGGACTGCTTACTATATTGGTTCCATGACTCCTGAAAAAACGGTACACATCCATATCAGCCCGCACATATACCGGATTTCTCAAAAGCTGGGCCAGCATGGAACGTATCAGTTCCTTTCCGTAGAACTGCACTCCCTTTTCCGCATAATATCTGGTGATATCCCCATAAGAAGTGTCCGGTTGTTCGTACATATCAAAAATTTCCCGCACAATTGCCGCTTCCCCGGGTTCTTCCACAAGCTTCTTTGTATGGATTCCTTCCATCAGGATCTCCTCTAGCCGATAACCATAAGGAGGCTTGCCGCCCATGCGAAAACCTTTCTGACTTCTGGAATAATATGCGTCGCTGACACGCTTCTGAATAGTCTCACGTTCCAGTTGCGCAAACACAATGCAGATATTTAACATTGCCCGTCCCATAGGTGTGGAAGTATCAAATTTCTCTGTAGAAGAGACAAATTCCACCTGATACTGCTGAAACAGATTCATCATATTGGAAAAATCCAGAATAGAACGGCTGATCCGGTCCAGCTTATACACGATCACTTTCTCCACTTCCCCTCTGCGGATATCTGTCAGAAGCTGCTGAAGCTGTGGTCTGACTGTATTCTTGCCGCTGTAACCCTTATCCTTGTACTCTTTGAAACTTCCACCCTTTAACTCGTACTTGCAGAACTCGATCTGACTTTCAATAGAAATACTATCTGCTCTGTCCACTGACTGCCTTGCGTAGATTGCATTGATTCTCTTCATAGGGATCCTCCTTTGTGAAATGAAATAATTGTTGTTTTGCCGGGCAATGTTGTTACCGTTCACCCTGCATTCCGCAGCACGTCTTGCAATGCACAGAATAAACAGTAACCGGCACTGTAACCATTCAACAATTCCTCCTCCGGGAAGAAAAAACTGAACGATTATATTTTGTCAATACAATTACGATAACAAATATTTAAAAATGTGTAAATCGACTTTTTTCTATCTTTATGTATAGATTTTTCCGACATTTTCATCGTATAATGATGTCATAAACATTCCTCTACAATCAACTCGTTCCTCTGCTGATCATTTATAACTGTCCTGTACCGTTACCGTTCACTCTATACCTATGCCACCGACTAAAAGGAGATTTCCCATATGAGAAGAAAATGTACCGATTCCCTGATATACTGGAAAAAAAATCCCGGCCGCAAACCTTTAATCCTCCAGGGGCTTCGCCAGACAGGCAAGACCTGGCTGCTTATGGACTTCGGAAATAAGCAATACGAACATACACTCTACATCAATCTGGAAACAGACCGCTCTGCTACAGACTATCTGTCTGTTCCACATGATCCACAGGAAGTACTGCTTTTTCTGGAAACCTGTGCAGGAAAACCACTGCGCCCTGCCTCTTCCCTTCTGATTCTTGACAATATCCAGTGCATTCCTCAGATTTCCACACTTCTTACCTCTATTGCCCTGGACTTTCCACAATATCACATTGCCTCTATCTATAAAGGTGTGGTTAACTCTGATTCTTTCTCCGTCCACGACTTTGATATCCTGACTCTGTATCCACTGGATTTTGAAGAATTTCTGTGGGCCAATGCTGAGTTTGCCCTTACAAGAGAAATCCGCAATCATTTCTCCGATTTCAGCCCAATGGGAAAGAAACTCCACGAAAAAGCCCTGTCACAGTTCCGTCTCTATCTGATCATCGGCGGAATGCCTGCTGCCATTATGGAATACAAAAAAGAAAAGAAGCTCCTGCTGGTACCTGACACCCAGCAAAAGCTCCTTAATCTTTTTCTCAGCGATATTACTGCTCTGGCTCCAAAAGGAACCGCCCGCCACTGCCGCAATGCCTGGCTCTCGATCCCTGCACAGCTCGGCAGAACCAGCCGTAAATTCCAGTACACCCGCATTGCAAAAGGTGCTACTGCCAAAGTCTACCACAAACCCTTGCAGTGGCTGATCAGCGCCGGACTTGCCATTCCCTGCCAGACAGCTGTCTGCAGCAAACCTTCGGAAACCTCCTTACATCTGTATCCTGTTGACACCGGATTATGCTCATGCATACTAAAAATCCCTGCCTTCCAGCTTCTGTCAGGAGAAGAAACCACCGCCGGTACAGCCTGTATCGAAACCTTTCTGGCACAGCACTTTATCCGGAATGGCTATACCCTCTCCTACTGGTCCAGCGGCAACCAGGCGGAAGTTCCCTTTTTACTGTCCAAAAACAGTCATTTTATTGTCATAGACTACCGCACCACCCCACATCAGAAGTGCAGGAACCTTATGCAGCTGAATAAATCTTCTCTCTCTCCTGCACCCACGCAAATGTATTTAATCTCTGCCGAAGACTTCAGGCAAAAAGAAGCTTATCGAATCGTGCCTTTATATGCGGTATTTTGCATATAGAACGTGGCAGATACAACAGGCAAAAGCAGACTCCGGCCGGTAGTTCTTCTCGCTTTCACATCTTCGGAAACGAAGAAAAAACATCTTCAGCCATATCTCTCTGATATGGCTGAAAACTTTTTACGCATTGTTAAGGCTCTTCCTGATAGAGTTTTCCATTTACCAGTATTTTTTTACATAATTGACAGCCTCTTCCTGTGACAGGGAAAATTCATTCATGATATTTCTGATTGTATCTGCCTCACTGATATTAAAATTCCTGCAGGTCCTTACAGTCGCACGAATGCCTTCAAGGATACCTTCCCATCTGCCTTCCTGACGGCCTTCCTGACGGCCCTCCTGTCGACCTTCCTGTCGACCTTCTTCAACACCTTCTTGTCTTAACTCTTCCAATGCATTACACATATTGATCTGCCCTCCCTTCTGCTCCGATTCCAAAGCATGGTCAATCAGCTTCTGTGATTCTGTAATGGCTCCTATCACAAGTCCAAGATCTGCCGGAATATTATGATCCCTGTAAACTTCATTAATCTTCGTATAATCCCTGGCATAGATCAAACGGCTCACGTCAAACACCATATTTACATCCGGATCACTGAAACACAGCTCTCCACTTGATCTTACCTGTACCAGGTTCATACGGTAATCAGATACCAGTGGTTCTATCTTTTCGGGGATCTCCAGCATATCCTTCAGGGAAGACGGACCATCCCATTCACTTTCTCCATAGTATACACACAGACTGATCACCGGATGTAACCGGTCAGTCTTCTTAAAACCTGACAGGAATTCATCCGATGAATGGAAATCCCCGTTTTTCTTATTTACTGCTGCGATCTCATCATATTCTTTCATGTAAGAGAACGCATCTCCGACCATATGTCGCAGCGGCATCGCATAATGGATCTTTGCCTGATTTTCCAGTCCCCAGAGTACAAAATCCACACCATATGCCGTCTTCTTTACAACATCCAGGATCTTCTGTATTGTTTCTGCATGACCGTTAAATTTCAGCATGGAGGAAACATCCGTATCTGCTTCTGTAAGATCCTGCGGCTTCAGCACCTGTTCCCCGTTAAAAAATACTGCATTGAACAGATCCGCAAAATGTCTGTTGTCTCTCCAGAAGTTCTTCAGTATGGTATCTGGTTTGATCTTATTTTTTTCCGCCGTATCCAGCACCTCCCGTTGATTTATTTCTGTTATCAATATAGCATAATTATTACCTTGTTTCCACGAAAGGAACTATAAAAATTATTAAAAATCTGAAAAGTGCAGAGTCGATTTGTTTAATTTATTCTTTTTTTATTTCGTCAGCTGTAAAAGAGCATATAACTACAAAAATACCGCTCTAATACGTAAAAAAGGCAGTTATAAATAACTATTTTTTCAGGGTCGTGCATGAATTTCTAATCAGAGAATGTGCTTTTTAATCAAAAATTAACCTATCCACTACCCAAAGGGGAACTATAATCATGACAAAGATTAAAAACACAAAGAAGGGCGTGGCAAAAAAGGACATTAAGTATGTCACATTGTTGTTGCAATGCTTGCTACTTCTAATGTGCCGGTATGGGCTGCTGAGTTCAGTGATGATTTTGATGCTGCTGTAGCTACTGAAGCTCCGGTTACTGAATTTAGCGATAATACAATAGAAACTCCAGCTATTGAAGAAGAAACAACAGAAGCTCCAATGGCTCAGGCAGTTGTTGAATCTGATGATCTCAGTGTTGATGTTTCAGTTTCTGAATCTGCCGAATTTACTGGTATTGTATCCGTTTCTGGTACAATTAATGCAAGTGATCTGGATAAATGGGGTATTGACAAACAGAC
>ENA-OQBD01000334-OQBD01000334.1-human-gut-metagenome-genome-assembly--contig:-NODE-334-length-25939-cov-4.017434_pt1 | contig 25939 bp, 29 predicted proteins | sample MGYA00242742_ERZ504543 | MGnify/ENA primary metagenome ERZ504543 (study PRJEB26092, sample SAMD00036239) | human gut metagenome | host: Homo sapiens | study: EMG produced TPA metagenomics assembly of...
ATAATATCTGGATAATGTCTGTATATTTTTCTCATATATTGTCATTTATTCTTCCTCCGATATTTCTGACAGGCATCCATTCAGATATTCCATTATTCCATAGGTAATGGTCATCATTCATAAGAACATAATCATTTTCCTCAATTGCTGTAACAATATCCTTCAAAATATCTAAAAGTTCGTCTTTTTTCTGCGCAAACAATGATTCCTCGAGCTTCAATGGATTTTCCTGTATAAACCATAATGTAAACTCTTGTATCGTATTCAGTTGTTCTCTTATTGGCAGTAAATCTTTTCTTTTTTTAAATCCAGAAAATTCTCTTGTATTTTTTTTAACGTATTATAAAGAAATATCCATTTCTGACGCATTTACCACAGCTCCTAAATTTATTAAAATAAAAGAGTTGGCAATGCCAACTCTTTTATTCGCTTTGTAGTCTTATTGTATTTCAGATTACTGTAACAGAGAAAGTACACCCTGAGTAGACTGATTAGCCTGTGCAAGCATAGACTGTCCAGCCTGTGCAAGAATGTTATTCTTGCTGTACTCTACCATCTCATCAGCCATATCTGTATCACGGATACGTGATTCAGCAGAAGATGTATTCTCAGATACATTGTCCAAGTTAGCTACCGTATGCTCTAATCTGTTCTGTAAAGCACCAAGTGCAGATCTCTGGGAAGATACAGAGTTGATAGCTTTCTGTACTGCGTCAATTGTAGCATTTGCACTTGCATAATCCTTAACACTTGGATCTGTGAGCGTAGTAGCCTGTCCAACTGTCATCTTATTTGCAATGACATTCTCCGTTTTAGCATAAGTTGCTCCATTGTTTGTGATTCCGTCACTAACAGCCCCTTTCAACGCTGACGCATCCGCATTCATAGCTGATTTTGCTGTTTTATATTTTGCATTGTTAGCATCAATATAATATGCACTACCGTTTGCAGTATTGAGCTGCTGCATATAACCTGTTGAATCTTTTGCTTTATCGATAGCCTCCTTTAAAGATGTAATAGCTGCTTTCTTCTGATCAGAAAATGCTGCTTTAGAATCGGTTCCTGTTGTTGCATATTTACCAAAGGTAAATCCTGTAACTTTCTTACCAGTCTGAGACTGTGTGGTTGTTCCCGCAATATCGTGTAATCCTAATGCTTTGGAGTTCATCTCTCCAATAGAGATGGAAATCTTCTGGTCAGAATTTGCTCCAACCTGTAAGTTCTTAGATGTAAAGCTTCCATCTAATAAATTCTGTTTGTTGAACTGTGTTGTAGATGCGATACGATCCAGCTCAGATGTAAGAGCAGATAACTCTTCATTGATAGCATCACGGTCAATGCTCTCATTGGTATCATTAGCACCCTGAACTGCTAATTCATTCATACGCTGTAAGATTGAATGTGCTTCACCTAAAGCACCTTCAGCTGTCTGGATAAGTGAAATACCATCCTGTGCGTTTGAAGAAGCTTTTGTCAAGACCACGGATCTGGCTTCTCATTTTCTCAGAAATTTTTAAACCAGCAGCATCATCACCTGCACGGTTGATTCTGTAACCAGAAGATAATTTCTCAGAAGATTTTGCCTGAGCTCCTGTTGTGATTCCTAACTGACGATTAGCGTTCATCGCTGTAAGATTGTGCTGTACTACCATATTATTTTTCCTCCTTGAATTGGGCTTCAGCATCCATGCTGAAGTAAATTTGTTTTATTTGTGAACACTCCTACTCTGACCGTACGCTTCATTTCGGATTTCACGAAGTAGCATTCTTTGCTTACTTACACTTTATATCGGCATAAGTGAAAGATACTTAACCCCTTTTTATTAATTTATTTTTTGAAAAATATTGTATCTGTTCAGAACCAATGTCATTGACTTAAGACGAGCAGGATTCAAACAGATCACTTGGTCGATAAACTTAAGCCCACAACGCGCCATCAGACGGGTACGGCATTGCATAGATGGAAGCTTTTCATCGTTATGGGATGTTTTGAGCAATCAGGCTTTCCACCTCCATTGTGGAAACTCCATCATGGATTCGAAGAAAATCCCTGCATATCCTGAATGCTTCTGTAAAGTTGGCATGATACTCATATTGGGTGTCGCGCTGTTCTATTTCGACATTTGATATGATCTCGGAACTGAAATTATGCAGTATAGCACGTGCCCATATCCTCTGAACAATGTACTCATATTTCTTGGAATGAAATGCCTTGAGACATAAGGGATACTTGAGATCACGGAAAGAACCATTGACCGATATGGGCAGTATTTTATCGTACCCGATATAGAACTGTGCACATACTGGACAAACACTTCCCTGCCAGACGAAACCGTCATTGATCTTTACTATGCCCACGGGGAAAGTGAGCAGTATCACAGTGAAATCAAGACGGACATGGATGTTGAAAGACTCCCGTCGGGAAAGTTTGAGAGCAACAAACTGGTGCTGGAGCTGACAATGATCGCATATAATATCCTTCGAATCATAGGGCAGGAATCGTTGAAAAAGAAAGATGCTCCCGGCCGGAAGAAAATACATCGCCGAAGAATACGTACGGTAATCAGTAATCTTATGCAGTTTGCGGGACATCTGACAGAACATGCCGGCCGTCTGGTACTGTCCATTGGAAGGAGTAATCGCTGGAGATTTACTTTCAAGCGTCTTTATGACAGCTTTGCATTCATCACCTGACAACAGGTAACTGAATATGGCAATGGCAGCTGCACACAAATGGTGCAGTCTGTTTTTTGAACGCAAAATTATGCAGCATTTTCCTATCAAAAAAGTGATGATGTATTGTTTTTTCTCATACCTCATCACTTTTTTGCTTCCTTATGTTATTTTTAGATGCCACTTATAATAGCACTGGAACTTTTCCTTCCAGTATCGCATTGATCTCATCCAGATCCTTACCTGTGATGGATGCAATGTTTTCTGGGGACATTCCACTACGGTTCATATTGATAATGATTTTTGCCTCCCCTTCCGATTCTCCCAGTTTTCTGGCATCTTCCAGATCATCCTTCATCAGTTCTCTCAACGCATCACACATATTCGCATCCCTCCTTATTTCACGATACAACTCATCATTTGCTTTGACACTTACCTGTAACACAGCCTCAACATTCTGTCGATCACGCGGTGTATTCATTTCTTCCACGTTCCTCAGGAATTCTTCTATATCTTCTTTTTTCGCATGGTTTGACAAAATCCGCAAACTTCGATGCTCTCCCGGCTCTAATTCCTGTGTCACAATAATCTGCGCTGGAAACGGTAAATGTTCTGTCACATAATAAATTCCCGGATATTTTTCTTCTATTTTATGTCCATACTTCTGCAATGTCAAAAACATTTTCTCCGGTCGGGTTGCTCTGAAAATAGATACTGTCAGTTCATTGATTGGAACTGCATCTACACGTTCTCCATAACCTTTGTACAGACATGCATATCCAACTGTCTTATAAAAATCATCAATAGTCAGTGCATCTTCCGGGCTCTTATACTCGATCACATTATAGGTTCTCATGATGTGGCCAATTTCATTCTTAATTCGTCTGTCACTTTCTTCTTTTATAATAAGAAGATCAATGCGGATTGGTCCCTTGCTCAGATTGTATTCCGGCTTTAACTCCAGCCGTTCAATATCTTCGTGAAATTCCAGCCCCGCGGCAGCGCAAAACGCCGGATGCCACTGGAGCTTATCTGGTGCATTTTTCAAATTGCTTCCTCCTGTTTGTGTGAAATCACGATTCCGCAACATCGCAATTTGTTTTCTGTGCACGAATGCTTAGTTTTCACCTCTTTTCCTTTTCTATTTTTCCTCCGCAATCTTTTCCTACTGTTATCATAACGTAATTTTATTTTCCCTGCAAGTATTCATCAATTCCATCCGCAATACCATCTGCGATCTTGTTCTGGTACTCATCGGTCGCCATCTTCAAATCTTCTTCCTTATTTGTCATATATCCAATCTCAACGATTGTGGCAGGCACTTTGCACCAGTTGATCCCACTCATGGAATCCGTTTCCCAGACATACTCTTTTTTACACTCTGTTGCAGACACCAAATCGTCCAGCACTGCCGAAGCTAATGCATGGCTTTTGTCATACAGATCTCCATTATACGGATTTGATGAGGTCTGGCAGATGGTCATGGCTCCATGTACCGAAGTATTTTCCGATCCATTTGCATGAATCCGAATAAATGCATCGGCGTTTGCATCGTTTGCTATGGCCGCTCTCTCCGAGTTACTGATATTTACGTCATTTGTTGTCCTTACCATTACAACCTGATACCCTCTGTGTTCAAGCTCTGCCTGTAGTTTCAATGAAACATCAAGTGTAAGCTGGTATTCTTTTAAGCCGCTGGCATGTCCACTCGTTCCACTTGACACTCTGGGTTTCTTTTCCTTTGCCCCAGGACCGATCGGCTCTAATCGTGAATCTCCATTCGCCTGATGTCCTGCATCGATAACCACCGTATATTTTTGTTTTTCTGTTGTGTTTTCTGTATTTTTATCTTTTTGCGTATCCTCTGTATCTCTACTGTGTATTTCTTCCTGTGCAGTTGCCTGTTGCACAGCCGCTTCCCTTTCCTGCTCTGTATTTTCTCCTGATTGTTCCGTATCCCGAATCATATTCTCAGATGCTCTCTCCTGTGAATAAACAGAGGTCTGCACATCTCTGCCACAGGCCACGCAAAAACACATTGCTCCGGTTATGTACAACAGGCCGATAAAATTTTATAATTTTTTCTTCATATTTTATTTAACCATCTATTTATATTCTTTTAGCAATTTAATGTTATCCTGCTCGGTCTTTGACATATTTCTATATATTTCTGCCATATCCGTTGTTTTACTTTCAATCTTATTGTACCAGTCCTGCTTTTCATAATAATTTTTCAAGTCTTCATCCTGAAATTTATATCCATTCAAAGCATACATTTCATTAATAATCATCTGAATAACACTTCTGTCCCCCGGAAAATGATAGGAAGAATAGTCTTTGTTTAAATACCCCTGTATTTCTTCTTCGGTGATTTTTCTTTTGGTACTGTACGAACACAACAGCCCCTGATCCGAAACTTCTGCCTGATCTCCTCCATCCATATTCCAATCGGTATCGTAGTCTGCTGCCACACTGTCGACACGGGCATTTTTTACATCATCCAGTGTTTCGAATCCGTCAAAATAATAAGTATAATAGTCATAATCTTCCGGCCCATAATAACAGTCCTTCGAAAAATTCTCACCCGGTGTATAATAATCGGAAAGATCTGCCTCACATTCCCCGTTTCCTTTTACAACGATATTATGGAATTGAACATCATAATACTCAACTATTTTAACAGCCTTGTAATCTTCGGACGGTTTTACATGCAACTTGATTTTGTATACATCTCCATAACAATTCTGCTTATCTGCGTAATTATCATTTTTACAGTTTTCCAAATAATCGCCTACAAATGTAACAGAATCTACCGTACAATCCGAACCCATTTTTGCCGTATATTCTGTAATTACACTTCTGCCTGTTTTTTCATGGCAGCAATCATTTCCTTGCTAATGTCTTTAACCGAAGATGCAAATTTATCCAGTCCTTCCACGGTATATTCCTTTTCCGTCTCGGAAGGGATCATTTTATAATTTTCTACATAATATTCCATATCATCCGAATTTAAATAAACGGTGATGACATCACCATTACTCAGACCGGAATCTGTATCACAATAAAATTCATCTTCATCCAGTACATCTCCCGTATAACTTATCGCAACCGTTCCATTCGGACTTATTCCGCTATAGGTAAGCGTAAGATTTTCAAATGGATCAAATGTTTTTATCTTTTCCAGTCCTGATACATCTACGGTTTCATCTGAATACTTTATTTTGCAGTCCACATACTTTTTCAGTTGGTTTTCATCAATGTTCCAGACATATTTTACCCGATCTCCATTGCTTAGTCCGTCTTCCTTCTCTAAAGACACCGAAACACAATTCCCGAGTAATTCTTCCATTGAATATCCGAATAAAGCATATTCATATTTGGATTTTGCTTTGGATGTGTAAGAAATCTTTTTCTTATATTTATCCAGAATTTTATTCCAGTCAATCGTCGCAGTTGCTTTTCCATATCCATCATAACCCTCAAAGGTTACCGTAACATAGTTATTTAAATTGATGGTGGAATTTAAATTGGCCGCTACAATAAGAATCACCACGACGGCTGCGATTCCGATTCCCGCACCTACTTTATATTTTTTAGGCAGAGAGGCTATCCGCTTTACCAATTTCTTTATCTGTGATTCCAATGACGGTCCCAAGACCAGTCTTGCTCCACATTCTTTGCAAAATACTGCCTGATCTTCATTCTCAGTTCCACATTTTCTACAAAACATTTTCTTTCTCCCCACTGTAAATCTTTAATTCTTTTTTCTCTTATGTAGCTTTCCATTCCTGCCAGGCGTTCGTTAACGTCAGGGACTAATCTTGTATCAAACGCAGCTACTTTGGAAATTCCGCAGATATCCAGCATCAAATATTTTACCGTATAATACTTTTTGTTATATTTCTTTAAAAGTTCCTGCTGCACAAGAGAATTTACATCCGAATAAAACACTTCCGACACCGTCTCGTCATATATCATGCCCGTTGAAATATCAATATTTCCTACATACACAAGCAATTGTGTATCCGTAAACGCATAAACAGTAGTCTGTATCAATAAGTATCTCGGCATAGTATCCTTATCAACCCTGTATGCCTCAAATGGATCTTTCGAATAAAATCTTTCTAAAAGGCTGACAATTTTTTTGGCATTTGCAGTATTACCTAAAGAATTTATACGCGGTGTTGTTCCTGCTCCGGCTATAACAACCGGCTCTACTTCTTCCAACTGTTCCTCATCCACATTGAATTTTTCAATTGCTCTGGATTTTAACTCAGAAATATATTTCTGAGTGGCCTCATCGACTTTCGTTTTCGCTCTGCCATTTGATTTTGCATGCATAGACTCCTCTAAAGATACAACAAATACTAAAAACGCCAAAATTTCAATGACAGAACAAAAATAACCAAACTTATTCATAGATCCCATCAAATATTCATGTCCCAAAAACAGTTTCAAAAGTAAACTGATCACAAAAGCACAGATTGAAACAGCTATAATATCTCCAAAACCGAAAAAATACCGGCGCACCATAAAATCAATTCCATTTTTGCTTGTTCCCATCAAAGACTCAGCTGCATGATTTACCGTTTTCCCAGCCAGTTTTCTCATCGATGCAACGTTGAAATTTTCGTTCTCCTCTCCATGATTTTCTAATTTAGCCCCGCAGGCAATACAAAACTTATCTGTTGGCCTGATCTCTCTTCCACATTTTGGACAATTCATCTTTTCTTTCCTCTCATTCGTATTTTTTTAATTCCTTTATCATCGCATAAAAAAAACGTTTTTCCGTCATCTCATGGCATCCGGTTTCTTTACTTCCAACAGATCAAACAAATTATGCACATCATATTCCGAATATCCGCTGGATGAAGCCGTTTCTAACAATTCCTGATAATCCGGTGTTGATCTAAAATGTTTTCTGTAATAATAGTCATACTTTATATAAGCCCAAAAATAATAATAAATTCCCCTCGGCTCGATCATAATCGCTGCATTTAAATATTCTTCTATCTTATTGATAACCGGACGCGACGTTAAAAATGCCTTTTTCCCCTTTAACAATGCAACTGCTGCATAAAAACAGATCTCCGAATCTTCTAAATTATCTTCCAGTGCTTTGTCAAAACACGATATTGCTTTGTCATACAATTTTAATTTCAGGTAACAAAAAGCAAGTGACGTATTTAATATTCCATCGTCCGGATGATCTGCCATCGCTTTTTTATATACATTGGCCTGTTTATTCAGATCCCGTGATGAAAAATCACGGATACTGTTAAACGAAGTAATTACAATAGGGCGAAAGCAATATGGACATGTTTTTGTCCCTGTTGTAATTATTGCCGCACATCCCGGACATTCTAACTCAACAACCTGATGCTGCATAATCCCTGTGCCTCCTTTTATCGTTTTTTTCTCTCTGTTCGAAGTTTGAGATTTATCAGAATGGTTTTACAGTTTTCTATAATAATTTTTTCTGTTTTTCCCATAGTCTTTGTATTGCATAACGCGGGAATATTGTTTTCTATCGTCTTTAGGCAGTTTGCAATCTCTCGTTCACAGGCAATCACAGAATTATCTCCGATTCCAAAATCACTCTCATTCCGCAAATATTCCATAACATTTCGAACCGCTGTCTTTACTTCTCTTGTCACGTTATATTCATGCGCTTTTATTTCTTCATTTATCTGCAGGGCTTTTTGATATGGTTCCCTTCCACGGAGCTCAGCCTGCGGATGATATTCCGGTTTTTTGTTTTGGATTGTCCATCCCAGATAAAATAATGAAGCAATGAATCCTGTCCATAAAATATATAATAAAATTTTCCATGCCCACAATTTTCCTGTCGAAAGAAGAACTTTGCCCGGATTTTGCAGAATAGAAAGTAAATGTTCCGGATTATTAAATAACCAGTTATTCAAGTGTAATCCTGTCCCATAAGCATCCGGGAAAATAATCAGATACACCACTGCATATATCGCATAAAAAATAATTGGAAATAAAAATGCAATCCGATTAAGGTGAAATTTTTTTCTTTTTGATTCTGCTTTCTTTCTGTTCATTCCAATTTTCCCATAAGGCATTTTTCTTTGTATTCTCTGAGTTTTTCATAGTCACTCTTTGGCGGTATGATGGTTGCCACATAAAAATTTATGACTTCCGCACCAAATCGTTCAAACTCATCTTTCACCGCGTTTTTGCAATCTTCGGATATTTCGTCCAAATATCCGGTAACCTCCAAAAACGAAATTTTTCTGCGGATCATATATGCAGAAATGACATTTTTAATTTTCGATACAAGAAGTCCACTAAAATATGCTGCGACAAATTCATAAGTTACGGTTGCCCCCAACGGAACTACACCTACCACTTCCGCAACAAACCTTCTTGTATCATCGATACGCAATCCATATGTACCGTGCGACCGGATGGATAACAAAATCCCGTATTTCGGATCTTCTACCGGAAACGGGTTCTGTGTCCCCCAGTTCATATTTAATTTCGAAGTTTTATTCACATAATAAATTTCTGCCGTAAACGGAGTATCTCCACCGAACGGCAGATTTACAAGTTTGTTCAAAAGTGGCAAATTCCCTGTATTAAGCGTATGCGTTCCCGGTCCGAATAAATCCAATGCCTTTCCGCCCTTAAAAAATAAGGCTTCCTGTCCCTGATTCACAACTAACTGTGAACCATATACAAAGTCCTCTTCCGGATATTTATAGATCAGCCAGGGCGAACCATCACAAGGGCCGTCATATTTTACACGATTGATCAAAGCCCAATTATTTTCTTTTCTCTTCTAAACATTGTCATTCCTATTCCCCATTAATAATATGTAGAATTAATAAAGTTTCGTTTGTTTTTTAACAATTTTATCTCAAAAGTATATTTTCATACTTATCTCCGTTATCATCGTAGTCAATCAATTCTGTTTTAATAAGAAAATGTGATGATATATTCTTTTTTTCTCATACATCATCACTTTTCTTATCACCATTATCTATTTTTCTCCAGCCCGGCCACTTCCTGGTCTTTCTCCGAAAGTGTCAGCGGTGTCCCATCTGCCATACAATATCCTTCCGCCGATGGGGTTCCCTGATACTCCCCCTGCACATCCGGCCACCGGATACCGATTGCCGGGTCATTCCATGCCAGGCCGCCCTCGTCGTTCGGATGCCAGAAGTCATTGACTTTATAGCAGAACTCTGCCTCGTCGGACAGGACCAGGAAGCCATGCGCAAAGCCTTCCGGAATCAGGAACTGTTTTTTGTTTTCTTCCGACAATTCCACACCATACCATTTTCCGTAGGTTGCGGAACCTTCCCGCAAATCCACCGCCACATCAAATACGCTACCGCGCACAGCGCGCACGAGTTTGCACTGCGGATAGTTGATCTGGAAATGCAGTCCTCGAAGTACACCTTTGACGGACATGGACTGGTTATCCTGTACAAACTGGATATCGAATCCGGCTTCTTTCATTTCCCTCTCATTGTATGTCTCCATGAAATATCCGCGGGCATCCCCGTGTACGGCCGGTGTAATCACACACAGCCCTTCGATACCGCCGACATTTTTTTCCACTGTTATCTGTCCCACTCTTTTTTCCTCTTTCATGCTGATTTGTATCTATTCAGAACCCCCTCAGAATAGTTACGCTGTTTTTAATATTTCACTCTGCCCTCTGCGACTGCTTTTAAATGCTCTCCATACGGACTCTTTCCGTAGCGTGCGGCCGAGTCCATCAGTTTTTCTTTTGTGATCCACTGATTGATATATGCAATTTCTTCCGGTGCGGAAATGGTCACACCCTGCCGGTGCTCAATCATCTGCACAAAAGCCGCTGCATCCAGCAGGCTGTCCATCGTTCCGGTATCCAGCCATGCAAAGCCACGGCCAAGCAGCTGTACATTTAGGTTTTTCTGCTGCAGATACATGTCATTTAACGTCGTAATCTCCAGTTCCCCGCGGGCAGACGGCTTTACCTGTTTTGCCATCGCGCTCACGCCTGCCGGATAGAAATACAGTCCGGTCACGGCATAGTTGCTCTTAGGCTGTGCCGGTTTTTCTTCGATGGATACGGCTTTTCCGTTCGCATCGAAATCCACGACCCCGAAACGCTCCGGATCGTTGACGTAATAACCGAAAACGGTTGCCTGTCCTTCTCTGGCATCTTTGGCGGCATTTCGCAGAATTTTTCCAAATCCGTTTCCATAAAAAATGTTATCCCCAAGCACCATGGCACAGGCATCCTCTCCGATAAATTCCTCTCCAAGCAAAAATGCCTGTGCGAGTCCATCCGGAGACGGCTGCACTTTGTAGGACAGATGAAGCCCGAACTGATTTCCATCCCCCAGAAGTGCCTCAAATCTCGGGGTATCTTCCGGCGTGGAAATAACTAAAATATCGCGGATGCCTGCCAGCATCAGTGTAGACAGCGGATAATAAATCATCGGTTTGTCATATACCGGAAGCAATTGTTTACTGGTTACCATCGTCAGCGGATACAGCCGTGTACCTGCGCCGCCTGCCAATATAATTCCCTTCATCTTAAAGTTCCCCCTGTCGCTTTAATTCCTGCAGATACCGCCCCAGTGCGTCCTGCCAGGTTGGAAGCGGTGTAAATCCATTTTCTTTCAGCTTCTTTTTTTCCAGTCTGCTGTTAAACGGACGTGCTGCCTTTTGACAGACCGTATTCCGCGGTTGTCACGGGCTGCACTTCGGTAGAAAGCCCTGCCTGCCGATAAATTTCTTTCGTGAAATCGTACCAGGAGATGTAACCACCCTCGTTTGTTACGTGGTAATAACCATATTTTTCGGTTTCCATCATGTCAACAAGCAGTCTTGCCAGATCGTAAGTATAGGTTGGTGTGCCGATCTGGTCATTTACCACGCGCACCTGCGGGTGATTTTTTGCCACTTTTAACATGGTCTTAATAAAATTTTTTCCGTTTAATCCAAACACCCATGCGATACGCACGATGAAATACTTCCCGAGTGTCTGTGCTACTGCCAGTTCCCCGCCAAGTTTCGTCTGTCCGTATACGTTAAGCGGTGCGTATGCTTTGCAGTCCGGCTCCCACGGTGTTTCGCCCTGTCCGTCAAACACATAGTCGGTGCTGATATAGATCATTTTGGCATCTGCTTTTTTCGCTGCGTCCGCAATATGTTTCGTTCCATCTACATTGATGGCTTTGACTTTTGCCTGATTTTCTTCGTCCTCTGCTGCATCCACAGCGGTCCATGCCGCACAGTGCACGATGGCATCCGGCTGCACGTTTTGGATAGTCTGTTCTACCGCTGTGGCATCGGTAATGTCAAGCGGCACATATTTTACGGTAGTCTCCAGTGCCGGTGCGATATCCGAACCGATAGCCTCATGTCCGCGCTTTGTCAGTTCGTTAACCACGTCATGTCCCAGCTGTCCGGCAACGCCTGTCACGAATACTTTCATATTTATAAGCCTTTCTTTCCGTACATTTCTTTGTAATAATTCTGGTATTCCCCGTTTACGATGTTCTCCCACCATTCTTTATGATCCAGATACCACTGGATGGTCAGGCGGATACCATCTTTAAACATCGTCTCCGGCAGCCAGCCCAGCTCGTTGTGGATCTTTGTCGGATCGATGGCATAGCGCATATCGTGTCCTTTTCTGTCCTGCACATGCTCGATCAGACTCTCCGACTTGCCAAGATATTCACAGATGAGTTTTACGATATCAATATTTTTCATCTCATTGTGTCCGCCGATATTGTAGACTTCTCCGACGGTTCCGTTGCGCAGGATCAGGTCAATCGCCTTACAGTGATCCTCGACATACAGCCAGTCGCGCACATTGAGTCCCTCTCCGTATACCGGAAGCGGCTTATCTGCCAGCGCATTTGCGATCATAAGCGGAATGAGTTTTTCTGGGAACTGGTACGGGCCGTAGTTGTTGGAACAGCGGCTGATCGTCACCGGCAGGCCGTACGTTCTGTGATATGCCATAACAAGCAGATCCGCAGATGCCTTGGAAGTGCTGTAAGGACTGGAGGTATGGATCGGCGTATCTTCATGAAAGAACAGATCCGGACGGTCCAGTGGCAGATCTCCGTATACCTCATCCGTGGATACCTGATGATACCGTGAAATACCATACTTTCTGCATGCGTCCATCAGCACAGACGTACCGATAATATTGGTCTGCAAAAAGACTTCCGGATTCTCAATAGAGCGGTCCACATGGGACTCCGCTGCAAAATTGACGATCACATCCGGTTTTTCTTCCTCAAAAAGGGTATATACTCCCGGACGGTCACAGATATCGAGTTTTACGAAACGAAAATTCGGCTGATCCATCACCGGTGCGAGCGTGGACAAATTGCCCGCATAGGTCAGGGAATCCAGACATACGATGCGATCCTGTGGATGTTCTTTTAACATATAGAAGATAAAGTTGCTGCCGATGAAACCGGCACCACCCGTTACAATAATAGTCATGTACTTTTCCTCCTGTGTGAGTTTCCAATTTTTCTATTTGATTGCATTATAAAAGGTGACGCTAGGTCACCTTCAAGTCTTTTTTATAGATTTTCAAACTATTTTCTGCACAGGAAGATCCCTGCATCTTTTGTGATATGAAATCCATCTGCCACGCGGGCAGAAACAAATTCCCGGAACTCTTTGTACTGGTTCAAAAGCAGCTGGTTCTGGTTTCCGTGACAGGAAAGAATATAGGAAATCAGCGGTTCTGCTTCCGCTATTTCAATCGCATCCTCGTATCTTCGCATCTGAATTTCCGGAAAATACGGTGCTAACAGATTTTCTCCGTTTTCAAGCCCGAACCGCTCATACAGCACCTCCGCTGATAAAACGATTTCTTTATGAAACTTCTGCACCAGATCGGTAATTTCCCACATATGCTGCTTTCCATAAGTACTGCACAAAAAACGTCCCTCATCTTTTAAGACTCTCCTGCATTCTGCAAGCACCTGTGGGATATTTTCACAGTAAAACAGCACATGATCCGCGATCACAAGATCAAACATTCCCTCCTCATAAGGAATTTCTTCGCAGTCAAATTTTTTATAGGAAAAGCGGCTGTCCTCTCCCAGTGCACGCTGTGCATCCTTTAGCATTCCTTCCGATTTGTCCGAGAGAACGACCCAAAGATCCGCAGGCAGTTGTTCCCTGTTTTCGGTCCAGAGTGCTCCATTTCCACAGCCGAGCTCCAGAATCCGCATCCCCGGCTGCAGATTACACTGCTGCATAATCCACGGAAACCACCCCTGCGGATTGACGGAATACTCCCTGTGCAGGCGAATCCGGGCGGAAATATTTGCCGCATTCTGGTACTGGTTTTTCAGGCTTCGTTCCACTGCCGTCAGATGGATCAGATCCAGCATACTGTTCCAGTCAATCGCCTGTTCCGTCTGGATGGCTTCTATGGTGCGGTCAATTGCCTCATCCATCGCCTGCATTTCGTCCATTTTCTGCCGCAGCAGCTTCTTCTGTATCCGCATGGATTCGAGAAGATACTGCTGGTCTGCCGCAGCAAGTGTCATCTCCCGGATATCTTCCAGCGAAAATCCCAGATATTTTAATAAAAGGATCTGCTGGAGTTTTGCCAGATCTGCATCCGTATACAGCCGCGCTCCTGCGGCAGTCCGTGCACTTGGCTTTAAAATATTCTGTTTATCATAATACCGGATCGCGCGAAGTGTCACATGTGCTTTTTTTGCAAATTGTCCGGATGTGTAATACGCATCCTTTTTCATCTACAGTTCTTTCACCTCATCCCGCATTTCTTCTGTCATATTCTGTACATAGGTCGTCTGGGAAGAAATTTCTTCCGTGTTTGCGGCAATCGTTGACACTTTCTGCGTCATGGTATTCATGCTTTCTACCAGATCTTTGATCGAATCCATGCTCTGTGTAATCTTTGGAAGAATTGCCTCGGCTTTCTGGTCGTTCTGCGTCAGAAGATCTTTCGTGGAATCAGACAGTGTACGGATTTCCTCCGCTACCACTGCAAAGCCTCTTCCGTTCTCACCGGCACGCGCCGCCTCAATGGAGGCATTGAGCGAAAGCAGATTTGTCTGTCCCGCAATGGCAGAAATATCTTCATTGCTCTTTTTATATACACTGATGAAATCCGACATGATACGGATGGACTCATTCAGTTCATCGCACAGACGGGAAATATCCTGAATATACTGTGCCAGATTGGTTGCTTCATTTGCAGATTCCTCGTTTGCCGTGTTCAATTCTGCAATGTTATCACTCAGGGTAATAAACCGGTCTGTGATATCTGTAATCTTCTGCTGGCGGATTTCCTGTTCCGTCCGCTCCTGATCGCGAAGTTCTGCAATCTTTTTTGTCTCTTCCTCTGCCATGCCCCGCACATAGTGCACACAGTTTTCTTTTACGTTGACTCCATTGTGGATGGCACGTACCATGTTGGTGCAGCTTGAATATCCACAGGATTCGCAGTCCCTGTGCTGTTCCTCATAGGTATCTTTTTTCATTTCTGCAAACAGGCGGTTCTTCTCCTGTTCGGACGGTTCCTCAATATGTACTGCGCGATTGGTGTAGCTGCGCATAAAATCGTTGATGTCCAGCTTTCCAAAAGCGTCCATGAAGTTTTTCAGACGTTCCTCCGGTGTCAGTGTATCTGCCCACGGACTCCTGCTTTTGCTCTTCCTGCCAAAGTGTGCCTTCTCCTGTTTTGCACTGGTTTTGCTGTTCCGCAGTTTTGCGATTGTCAGCATGACATCATCGGTTCCCCGTTTCGGATCTGTGGCAGTTCCGTAGAGACAGCCCTTCGCACAATTTAAGATATCTACCATAAACGGAAGTTCTTTATTCTGCTGAATACGTTTTGCATAGGAACGCAGATATTCATACGCCTCATGCTCGCCCTCTACCTGACGCACTACCTGCTCTTTCCCAAGAAAATGTTCTACATTCTCCCGCAGTCCACCAGGCATCGGATACAAAGAACCCAGTCCGTATTCCAGTTCATCGGTATATGGTTCACATCCTTCATAATCGTTTCCGATATACTTCATCATCTTTTCAAAAGTTACATTATAAGAAACATATCCGCCGCAATTTGGATCGGTAATCTCTAATTTTTTGGCAATACACGGGCTGATGAAAGCTATTTCATCTGTGACCTGCATGTATTTTTTTCATATAAATAGCAGTACACATCATCGGACTGTGTACCGGCATCAGACGCGGAATCAGCTCCGGTATATATTTTTCCACATAGGTGACTACTGCCGGACACGGCTGGGAAATGCCCCCGAAAAATTTGTGTTCCGTAATGTATTTCAGATATCCCCAGGTTGTGATATCCGCACCGAACGATACACTGCAGATATGGTTGACTCCCTTACTCTTTAAATATCCCAGCACACGCTGATATTCTTTGGGATAATTTGCCAGAAATGCCGGTGCCAGTATCACGGAAATTTTCTTTCCCGATGCAAGGTCTTCAAAGAAGCGGTCCGTATCATCATAATAGTCTCTCGCTTCATGTGGGCAGACATCAAAACATTGCCCGCATGCAATACATTTTGTCCGGGTCTACCGTTACATAACCTTCCTGTGTTGCAATATTTGCCGTAAGTACAGGACAGCTGCGCACGCATTTGTTGCATCCGGTGCATAAATCAGTTGTGTAAATCAATTCCATAAACGCACTCCTTATTATGATTTTCGCATAAACCCCACCCCTATATACTTATAATTTTATTACTTTTTACCATATTTGTCCAGCAGAGCCTTGATTTTTCCGTTATTTTTATCAAAGCACAAATGGTTGTCCATAATTTTTCACAAACTGGATTTATATTTTTTTTCTGTTCTGGATATATACACACAGTAAGATCACACTATACTAGGATACAAAGAACTATTTTCACCAATTCGGAGGTTTTCCATGAAAAAAGCAGCTGTTATCCATGATCTGTCCGGTTTCGGAAAGTGTTCTCTCACGGCAGCGATTCCAGTATTATCCGCACTGGGCGTGCAGTGTTGTCCGGTTGCGACAGCCGTACTGACCGGCCAGACCGGTTATCCCTGTTATCACTGTACCGATCTGACCGCTATGTTACCGGACTATATCGATGCCTGGGGAAAAAATTAACGCACATTTTGATGCCATCTACAGCGGATTTCTGACCGGGGCGAAACAGATTTCGCAGATGCTTGATTTCATCCACCACTTTCGGGAAGAACATACGTTTCTTCTGGTTGACCCTGTATGGGGGATGACGGAAATGCTTATCCATTTTTTACTCCGGGACTGTTAAACGGGATGAAAGAACTGACGCTTAAAGCAGACGTGATCACACCGAATCTGACGGAAGCCTGTCTGCTGGCAGACATCCCGGAAGATGCCTTACTTCATTGCAGGACAAACACGGATCTGCTGAAGCTGGCAGAAGATGTGGCACTGCGGCTGCAAAAAAAAGCCTCACACCCACAGGATGTCGTGATCACCGGTGTCAAATGCCGTGATGAAAAACATCCCGTCATTTATAATATTGCTGCCACTGCAAATGAAATTTACCGGCACGAATCGCCGTTTTTTGACCGGAGTTTTTCCGGAACCGGGGATCTGTTTGCCTCTGTATTGTGTGGCTGCCGCACAAAGGGCATGTGCACGGAAGATGCGATTCTGCTTGCCGGGAAATTTTTATCCCACAGTATCGGGGATACCATGAAAGAAAATACGCCGGGACGCGATGGCGTTAATTTCGAGAAATTTCTTATTGACCTGATTGCAGATTCAAACGTGTAAAAACGAAAAACCCGGAAACGAATTTCGCAATTGATGAATCCATACGATAGAAAGAAGGAATTATTATGGCAAAAATTTTATATGTGTATAATGATCAGGTATATGCAAATATCACAAATAAATGTGACTGCAACTGTACGTTCTGTATCCGTAAACAGTTTGATGGTGTGGGTGATGCGGATACCCTCTGGCACAAAGCAGAGCCTTCTTTAAGTGAGATTATTGCCGCAATTGATGCCTTTGATTTCACCGGTTACAAAGAATTTGTTTTCTGTGGCTATGGGGAACCGACCTGTGCACTGGAGAATCTGATCGCCAGTGCCAGATATGTCAAAGAAAAAACAGGTCTCCCAATCCGTGTCAATTCCAATGGTCTGGGAAACCTGTATTATAAACGTGACATTGTACCACAACTGGCAGAAGTGGTAGACAGTATCTCCATCAGCTTAAATGAGGCAACTGCAGAAAAGTATGAAAAAGTAACCCGCCCATCCTTCCCTCATGCTTATGAGGCAATGCTTGATTTTGCAGAGGAATGTGGAAAACTTATCCCACACACGCAGCTGTCGATCGTGGATATTCTTCCGGAAGAAGACATTAAGGCGTGTCAGCGCATCGCCGACAGCCGCGGTGTCCATCTGAAAGTACGTCCATGGGAGCACAGTGCATAAAGAAGTTACCGTTCTCATGCTTACCTGTGAGCACCAGCGGCATTACAGTCCCAGCACATCCAGAAGGATCTGTTCATCTTTCTTTTGTTTCTGTGGATGCTGTAATTCCGCATCTGCCAGGCGGGTACGGATATTCTGCATCCGCTGGTCCAGATCTGCACTGATCTGTGCACATTCGCTCAGTTCCTGTGCCAGACGCTCGGTTTCATCTGCCGGAACATTCTTTTTGTACCGCACTTTGTGCTCCAGACTCGCCCAGAAATCCATGGCAATGGTGCGAAGCTGTACTTCAACTTTCATTTCCCGTTTCTCATTCTGTAAAAAAATCGGTACTGCAACGATCAGATGCAGGCTGCGGTATCCGTTTTCCTTCGGATGCTTGATATAATCTTTCTGTTCGATCAGACGGATATCATCCTGCTGAAGCAGGCAGTCCGCCAGCAGATAGATATCTTCCGGGAAAGAGCACACAACCCGGATTCCTGCTATATCATTGATGTTCTGTTCAATCGCCGAAAGCGTCAACGGAATATTTTTCCGGCGCACTTTGCGCACGATTCCGTCCAGCGATTTCACACGTGTCTTGATGGACTCGATCGGATTACGGTCATATTCCAGCGAAAATTGTTCGTTTAACACTTTAAACTTCGTTTCTACTTCCATGATTGCGCACTTGTAATATGCCATCAGCGTATCCAGCGGTTTTGTATTTTCCTGCACAAAATCCAAAAATTCATCAGACATCAGACGGTTACGGACAAGGTTTTCCGCTGCCTGCTGCAGCTGCGCATTTACTACTTTACTTAATTCGTTCATATCTATTTCCTCTTTTTCTCCTGTAATTTTCTATATAAATAATTGTGAAATTCTTAGTTCCGGCGGACTCCCGTGTGGTGGCTCCGGCTGCGGCCTCTCCGATACGCACTCAATATCCAGAATCAAGAATTTGCAGAAAGTGACTGCGTGACTCCTTTGATGATTTGTGTTCGTTCAAGTTTCGCCAGCGGCGCGGTTTGTGTCCGTCTGCCAAGGACGCGTCCGAAGGATTTCGTGTCTGCCTTAGCGGAGTGCTTCAAAATACTGTGCCCGCGGGTCGTGTTTGCGACTACATTTATTTAAGGTCATTCAAAAAAGTCCGTAGGGAGACATAACCGGGAGCGGGCGCAACCGGAGCCACCACACGGGCGTCCGCCGGAGCACAAACTTTCCCAATTGTTTTAAATAAAAAGAACTTCACGGAAATAAATTTCCATGAAGCTCTCCGCACATGGACTTTCCTTTCTGGTTTCCACATGCCTTTATTATAATGGATTCATCCGCAAAACGGAATAAATAAAGTCTGAACTTTTTCCGAATTTTATCTTAATCCTTGAACAGATCCGTAGAATAATAACGGTCTCCGCTGTCCGGAAGAAGGGCAACTACAGTCTTTCCCTTAAACTCCGGTCTTTTTGCCACTTCGATGGCTGCCTTTAATGCAGCTCCGGAAGAAATACCTACCAGCACACCTTCCTCTTTTGCAATATATTTGGAATACTCGAAAGAGTCTTCATTGGAAACCGGGATTACTTCATCATAAACCTTGGTATCGAGTGTGTTTGGAATAAATCCGGCTCCGATACCCTGAATCTTATGTGGACCTGCCTTTCCGGTAGACAATACTGCAGATGTCTCAGGCTCTACGGCAACGATCTTTACATCCGGATTCTGGGATTTTAAATACTCACCAACACCTGTGATGGTTCCGCCTGTACCGACACCGGCTACAAATGCATCGACTTTTCCATCCGTATCTTCCCAGATCTCCGGTCCTGTTGTCTTCTTGTGTGCTGCCGGGTTTGCAGGGTTCTCAAACTGCTCCGGAATGAAGCTGTCTGCGATCTCTTTGTGAAGTTCCTCTGCCTTTGCGATGGCTCCCTTCATACCCTTGCTTCCATCGGAAAGAACAAGCTCTGCACCATATGCCTTGATGATGTTACGACGCTCAATACTCATGGTCTCCGGAAGAACGATGATCAGGCGGTATCCCTTTGCTGCTGCGATTGCCGCAAGTCCGATACCTGTATTTCCGGATGTCGGCTCGATAACGGTGGAGCCCGGTTTTAATTTTCCGTCCTTCTCTGCCTGCTCAATCATCTCTTTTGCAATACGGTCCTTAACAGATCCTGCCGGGTTAAAGTACTCCAGCTTTGCAAGAAGTCTTGCCTCAAGGCCAAACTTCTTCTCGATGTGTTTGAACTCTACCAGTGGTGTGTGTCCGATCAGTTCCAATGTTCCTTCATAAATATTTGCCATTTTATTATCCTCCAATTTACTCTCTCTGATTCAATCCCTTATTTTCATACTTCTTTAGTAGGAATTATCTGTTGTTATGAATATACACCCTTTCCCAAACGCTGTCAACTACTTTTTAGGATATTATTTTATACCCCTAAAAAAATACACGACACTCCTTATATTTTACTCCGCTTTGCCACAATTAAGACTCCAAAATTTTAACAGAGCCAGAAACTGCACAAAATTCGTAACGTATCCTATAAGAAGCATCGTGTATTTTTATCTATATGTGTATGAAAAACCCTCCGACTTTATTACTCGTCATCCTCATCGTCATCATCGTCCGCATCCTCACCGAGCAAAGCCTCTTTTAAAGTTCTCCAGCCAAGGACTGCACACTTCACACGCGCCGGCATATGGGCGATATCGCGGAGTGCCGATGCCTCCTCAAGAGAATCAATCTCCTCCTCGCTGGCATCGCCTTTGATCATTTTCATAAAGATTTTCCCCATCTGCAGGGCCTCATCTTTTTTCTTTCCGACAATCATGCCAAGCATGATATCTGCGGAAGCCTGGGAAATTGCGCATCCGTCCCCGACAAATGCACCGTCTACGATCGTATCGCCATCGGTCTTTAATTTCAGGAAAATATCATCCCCACAGCTCGGGTTGACACCCTCAAGAACAATATCCGCATCCGGCAGATCATGCTTGAACTCCGGGCGCACGTTGTGCTCCGTTAAGATTTCATTATAAAAACTTCTATTTTCCATATCCCATTCGCTCCCTTATACTTGCGATGCTTGCTACAAATTGATCGGCTTCTTCTTCGGTATTGTAAAACATAAAGCTTGCCCGTGTGGCGGAACTGATACCCAGATAATTCAAAAGCGGCTGCGCACAATGATGTCCGGCACGCACGCAGATACCGTCGGCAATCAGGATCTCGCTCACATCGTGCGGATGCACATCATCAATGGTAAATGTAAGAATTCCGGTGTGTTCTTCTGCCAGATCAGAACCCAGTACATGTACATGTGGAAGTTCTTTTAATCCGTCAAACGCACGCTTTGTCACAGCAAGTTCCCGCTCCTGCATCACGTCAAAGCCAACAGACTGTGCGTATTTTATGGCAGCATGCAATGCTATTGCACCCGCAGCATTTACGGTTCCCGCCTCAAACTTGTGCGGAAGTTCTGCGTATTTTGCACTCTCACGGGTCACGGATTCGATCATCTCGCCACCGGAAAGAAACGGCGGCATTTTCTTTAACAGCTTTTTCTTTCCATATAACACACCAATTCCCATCGGTCCGAAAATTTTATGTCCGGAAAATGCAAAGAAGTCTGCATCCAGCTCCTGCACATTGACTGGCATATGCGGGGTGCTCTGTGCCCCGTCCACAACGATCACGGCATCTTTTTCATGCGCCATGGCCGCGATCTCTTTGATTGGATTGATCCTCCCAAGGACATTGGAAACCTGTGTGATTGCGACGATCTTCGTCTTTTCTGTAATCTGTTCCCGCACCTGATCCAGATCGAGAGATCCATCCGGGCGGCACTCGATAAACCGCAGTTTTGCTCCTGTCTGTCGGGCGACCATCTGCCATGGCAGAAGATTGCTGTGGTGCTCCATGATGGAGACAAGAATTTCGTCCCCTTCTTTTACATTGGTTAAACCATAACTGTACGCTACAAGGTTCATACTCTCGGTCGTGTTTCTTGTAAAAATAATTTCCCGCGCGGATTTGGCTCCGATAAAATCACGCACACCTTTTCTGGCATTTTCATACAGCTCGGTTGCCTCCACACTCAGCGGATAATTTCCACGCAGTGGATTTGCATTGTGTTTCAGGTAAAAATCGCGTTCTGCGTCAATGACACACTGTGGGCGCTGGGAAGTTGCGGCATTGTCGATATAGACCCATTTCTTTCCATCGCCCGCTCCTGCTTCGATTTCCGAAAGCAGCGGAAAGTCCTTGCGATAATCGGTCATGTTACACCTCCCCAAGTTCTTCATCGATCATTTTGGCGAAGCTCTCATCTTTTATGATCGCTTTCAGACGATCAATGTTGGCTCGTGCCATAATATTCTCGGCATGTTCTTTGTCGATGCCGCGGCTGGCAAAATAAAACATCGTATCCTCATCAAGTTCGCCGATGGTTGCGCCGTGATTTCCCACGACATTTTCCTCGGAGCATAAGATGACCGGAACGGTTTTATTTTCTACATCTTCTCCGAGCATCAGCACATTTTCCAGCTCATTTCCCACAGAATCGGAAGACCCGGTCTTAAAGTCGATCGTTCCACGGAAGATTTTCTTTGCCCCGTCACGCAAGGCACCTCCCACATTGATTTCACTTTCGGTATGTTTTCCAAAATGGTTGACCACTTCGTTCATGTCTATAATATGCGTATGTTGCCCGATATATCCGATATCGCTCTTAAAACTGCTGCCATCCCCATTTAAGTTGATGGTCGTATCGGAATAGATATCCCCTTTTCCGAGGTATACCTGCACCAGTTCCACACGCGCATTTTTTGCACATTCTCCCTGAATCTGATTGTAGACCAGAGAACTTTCCTGTGTATGCTGCAATTGTATGAGACGCACCGTTGCATTTTCCTCGACGGTCACGTTTGTCTTTACCGCAAGTTTTTCTGCTGTCTGATAATCCATAAATACGGTCACCTGCTTGTCTGCCGGTGCTGTAATGTTAATCGTTTTGCTGCTGTATGCGCTCTCTCCGGTAATGGAAAAACGCACTTCTTTTGCAGCACCAGCAGTCACGGTTTCCTCTGGAAGTTCTGTTGTATGTTCTTTGTCCCACGGAAGCTTGGTCTCGTTGACATTTAACCAATACCAGGTCTTCGATGGAAGTTTATTGATTGTCATTTCTGTCATGTTTGTCCTCCTAACCTATGCTTCCCTTCATCTCCAGACGAATCAGGTTGTTCATTTCCACTGCATATTCGACTGGAAGTTCCTTTGATACGTTGTCAGCAAAACCGCTGACCAAAAGTGCTCTGGCATCTTCCTCGGTCATGCCACGTGACATCAGATAAAAGACGGCATCGTCACTGATGCTTCCGATTTTTGCCTCATGCCCCACAGCGGCATCTTTCGTGCGGATATCCATTGCCGGAATCGTGTCGGAACGGGACTCGGAATCCAACATCAGGGACTGACAGGATACGGCGGATTTTGATCCTTTCGCATTCTTTGCCACGACCACGCTGCTTCGGAAGGTACTGATTCCACCGTCTTTGCTGATGGAACGGGTATTCATATAGGAGCTGGTGTTTGGTGCGGCATGTACGACTTTTGCACCGGTATCCAGATTCTGTCCATGTCCGGCAAATGTCACACCGGTAAATTCCATTTTGGCACCCTCACCCTTTAATACGCTCATCGGGTACAGACAGCCCACATGGGAACCAAACGATCCGGAAACCCACTCAATCGTTCCGCCTTCCTCGACGGAAGCACGCTTGGTATTTAAGTTGTACATATTCTTGGACCAGTTTTCGATCGTGGAATAACGAAGCTTTGCATTTTTCTTGACGAACAGCTCTACACAGCCCGCATGCAGGTTGGCTACGTTATATTTCGGAGCCGAACATCCCTCGATGAAATGAAGGCTCGCGCCCTCGTCCACGATGATCAGTGTATGCTCAAACTGACCGGCTCCTTTGGCATTCAACCGGAAATAAGACTGCAGCGGAATGGACACGTGCACGCCCTTTGGCACATAGACGAACGAACCACCGGACCATACGGCTCCGTGCAGTGCTGCAAACTTATGGTCATGCGGGGTGACAAGTTTCATGAAATACTTGTGTACCATGTCCGCATATTCTCCTTTTAAGGCGCTTTCCATATCGGTGTAGACAACGCCCTGTGCGGCAACCTCGTCTTTGACATTGTGATATACCAGCTCGGAATCGTACTGGGCACCGACACCGGCTAAGGATTTCCGCTCGGCCTGCGGGATTCCCAGACGCTCAAATGTCTCTTTGATGTCTTCCGGCACATCCTTCCAGGATGCCTGCATTTTGGAATGTGGGCGGACATAGGTGGCAATGTGATCCATGTCCAGTCCCTCAATTGACGGTCCCCAGTCCGGAACCGGCATCTCATTGTAAATCTGTAAGGACTCCAGGCGGAACTGCTGCATCCATGCCGGATCGCCCTTTTCTTTGGAAAGCTGCTCCACGATCTGTGGGGTCAGACCTTCTTTCATTCTGTATGCATCTTTTTCCTCATCGCGGATATCATAGATGCTGCGGTCGATATCTTCTACCTGACTCTTTTCTCTCATTTCGCACGCACCTTTCTTACTGTTCAAATTCCTCAAAACCGTTTTCGTTGATCTCATCTACTAAGGTAGCATCTCCGTTTTTCACAACTTTTCCTTCATCCATAACGTGGGTGACATCCACATGCAACGACTCTAAGATTCGTGTGCTGTGGGTGATAATCAGAAGGCTTCCTTTGCATTTTTCTTTATAAAGCTGGATGCCCTTTGATACGGTACGGACAGCATCCACATCCAGTCCGGAGTCGGTCTCGTCAAGGATTGCAAGCTTTGGCTCTAACATAAGCATCTGCAGAATTTCTGCTTTTTTCTTTTCACCACCGGAGAAGCCGACATTTAAATCACGTTCTGCATAGGACTCGTCCATGGAAAGAAGTTTCATGGTCTCGGTCAGTTTTTTCTTGAAATCCCACAGACGGACACGCTTTCCGGTCTTCTGCTCGAGTGCATTACGGATAAATGCGCTCAATGTCACCCCCGGAACTTCCAGCGGATTCTGGAAGGAGAGGAAGATTCCCTTTTTGGCACGCTCATTCACCGGCATCTCTGTGATGTCCTCTCCGTCAAAGAAAATCTGTCCGGATGTGATGGCATATTTCGGATGCCCGGTGATGGCATAGCCCAGGGTGGATTTTCCGGTTCCGTTCGGTCCCATCAGAACATGCACTTCGTCTTTTCCGACTTCTAAATTTACTCCGTGTAATATTTCTTTATCTTCAACGTTTACGTGCAGATCTTTGATCTCTAATAAATTTTTTTCAGACATTTGTATTTCCTCCATATAAAACATGTTGTTTAACTTTCACAGGAATGCGTCTTCTGTGAAATCATATCCTCAAGGGTATGCTTCTCAAGGTAATCATTGATCACAGCTTCCAGTCCCTGCCAGAACGGAAGTGTGGTACACTCTGCGGTGCTCTCGCACTTTTTCCCACCTTCACACAGGCACGCGACCGGAGCTAAATTTCCTTCGATCAGTTGAAGGATCTCAATTACTTTATATTCCGACGGTTGTTTGATCAGACGGTAACCGCCACCCTTTCCGCTGGCACTCTCAAGCATCTTCCCTTTTGTCAGTATGGTCATAATACTTTCAAGATATTTCAGGGAAATGCCCTGCCTTGTGGCAATTTCTTTGACCGGAATGAATTCTCCGGAATTGTGCTGCGCAAGATCGACCATCACACGCAGTGCAT
>ENA-OQBD01000341-OQBD01000341.1-human-gut-metagenome-genome-assembly--contig:-NODE-341-length-25800-cov-4.390254_pt1 | contig 25800 bp, 25 predicted proteins | sample MGYA00242742_ERZ504543 | MGnify/ENA primary metagenome ERZ504543 (study PRJEB26092, sample SAMD00036239) | human gut metagenome | host: Homo sapiens | study: EMG produced TPA metagenomics assembly of...
TCAAGGACGTACAAACCAAACTTGGCAAGTACTGCGGTCTGATGATTGGTAGCTTGGAAACAGCTAACAACAACGCCGGTAACTGGGAATAATCTCACCCCGACAAACGTATGATAGAAACGACTGATTTTAATAAATCGGAACAGTATACTTATCCATCCGTCTCAGTACGGATGGACTTTTCTTTTTCTGTGTTCAACCCTCTGGGCGACGGCGAGTTCTCTTACTACGACCGTGCAGTGGACGAGTCCTTCTCCCTCACTGCCAATCTGAAACAGACCTTCCGCGAACTGGCATGGCTGGAACACCCCTTCCGCCGTGTCAATGTGCTCATGGCAGACAAACGCTTCACGTTCATTCCCCTGGAGTTCTTCGAGGACGAACAAACGGAAATCATTTTCTATCACAACCATCCTAAACGGGAAAACGAAACCGTACAATACAACATACTGCATAAGAGCAGCACTGTCGTACTGTTCGGCATGGATAAGAGTGCCTGCTCCTTCCTTCGCGAACAGTATCCCGATGTCAAGTTCTATTCCCAAGCCAGCCCCTTCATTGAGTTCTTCTCCTCAAAGAGCCGCTTGGGCAACAACCGGAAGATGTATGCACACTTGCGAAAAGATGCCGTAGACGTATACGGCTACGAGCGCGGACGCCTCCTTCTTGCCAATTCCTTTGAATGCAGAAGCACACCCGACCGTGTCTACTACCTATTATATATATGGAAACAACTCGGCTTCGAGCAGGAACGCGATGAGCTGCACCTGACCGGTGACCTAAACGACAAAGAACTGCTACTGCCCGAACTGCGAAAATTCATCCGGCAGGTATTCATCATGAATCCCGCCACTAATCTTGACCTGCAAGCCATAACCCTATGCGAGTAATCAGCGGAATATACAAAAGAAGACGTTTCGACGTGCCCACTCCTTCAAGGCACGCCCCACCACAGACTTTGCCAAAGAGAATCTGTTCAATGTGCTCTCCAACTACATGGACTTTGAGGACGGCATCCATGCCCTCGACCTATTTGCCGGTACGGGCAGCATCAGCATCGAGCTTGTGTCCAGAGGCTGCGACCAGGTAATCAGCGTAGAGAAAGACCGCGACCATTACGCTTTCATCTGTAAGGTAATGAAAGAACTCAAGACCGATAAATGCCTGCCTGTCCGCGGCGATGTATTCAGATACATACAAGGCAGCCGCGAACGGTTCGACTTTATCTTTGCCGACCCGCCGTACGGGCTCAAAGAGCTTGAAACCCTGCCCGACCTCATTTTCGACAACAACCTGCTGAAAGAAGACGGCCTGTTCGTGCTGGAGCATGGAAAAACCAATAACTTCGAGGAACATCCCTGCTTTTTGGAAAGAAGAATCTACGGCAGTGTCAATTTCTCTTTCTTCGGCATTCAAGGCTGAAAGCTACAGTAACGGTGCCAGCAGCCGCACTATGCTTTCTGCCGCCTTACGGTGCCAGGGACGTTTCTCCCAAATTCTTGGAGAATACCTGCACACATTCCCGCTGGTCCTGCAAGAATATCTCACGCATCTGCAATGCGGTCTCGGTGTCGTATATAAAGGCATTCACCTCAAAATTATGCTCGAAACTGCGGAAATCCACGTTTGTAGAGCCTACTGTGGACAATTCGTCATCCGATACCATGAGTTTGGAGTGCAGGAAACCTTTTTTATAAAAGTACACCTTGACACCTGCACGCAACGCCTCTGCCAGATACGAGCAGGAGCCCAGATGCGTCAGCCTGTTATCCGCACGATAAGGCAGCATAAGACGCACATCCACCCCTGCCAGTGCAGCCGTCTGCATGGCTACGAGCACGGCTTCCGTCGGGAGAAAATAAGGAGTCTGTATATAAAAGTATTTCCGGGCGCCGGTTATCGCCATGACAAGTCCCTGCATGATTTCTTTCCAGGGACCTATCGGTTCGGCCGTTACAATCTGCGCCAGTGAAGTGCCGCAGACATCCACCTTCGGGAAGTAGCGGGCAGACGTAATCAAGGTACGGTCTACAAAATACCAGTCGAGCAGAAAAGCCGTTTGCAGACCATGCACAGCCTTACCTTCCAGCAGCAGGTGCGTATCACGCCAGATGCCCCATGAAAAGCCGCGCATATAACGTTCGGCCAGGTTCATTCCGCCTACAAAGCCCACGCGCCCATCAATGACTACAATCTTGCGGTGGTTGCGGTAATTCACCTTGCTGGTGAACAAAGGAAAACGTACTTTCAGGAAACTGCGCACTTCCACTCCCGCCTCGCGCATCTGTTCATAAAAGCGGTTGGGAACATGCCAGCATCCCACATCATCATAAATCACACGCACTTCCACTCCCTGCTTCGCTTTCTCCATCAGCACATCGCGCACCATACGGCCTATGGCGTCATCCTCGAAGATATAAAACTCCATGTGGATGTGCCTGGTCGCCTTTTGCAATTCGCGCAGCAAGGATTGAATCATAGAAAGTCCCCGCGTATAGACTTCCACACGGTTTCCATCGAAAGGAAAAGCCTGGTTGGTGTTGCGAAACAGAGAAATAAGGCGGCCGTAATTTGCCGGAAGCGCACAGGAATCCTGGGCAAGATATTCGGCCATCGGCTTCTTCAACAGACGGTTGTAACTCTTCTTGCCAATGACACGCACCCGCCTTTGGCTGCGGCCGAAGAAGAAGTAAAACACCAGTCCCACCACCGGAAGGAACATCAGCACCAATATCCACGCCATTGTCTTTACCGGATTACGGTTATCGAGAATGATAACCGTGATTGTTCCGATAATTGCGCCAAAATAGATAATATCGAATGCTACTGTGGCAATCAGGCCGGCTATGAAGTTCCAATCAAGCATACATTTGTCACAAGAAGAAATAAGTCCCGAATAAAAATCAAAACAGATTTTAAAACAAATATACGAAAAAGGAAGGAAGTTTTACGACCTATTACATTGATTAACATTAGAACGGACGCCGCCCGCCGCCAAAGCCACCCCGATGGCCGCCCGGACCGGGACCGCCGAAGCCTTGCCTGCCACGCATGCTTTCGCGCGCACCCTTACCGCCAAAAATATTCAAACGGTAAATGAAATGCAGCATGCAGTAGCTGTTGACACCATTATAAGACGACACCGACCGGCCATCCGCCGTCAACGAGCGGCTGATGTTGCTCTGTTGTTTCAGGATATCGTACATCTCGAAGCTCACAGTCGCCGCACCTTTCAGGAACGATTGCGAAAGTTGCGCGTTCCAGATCAACTCGTTGCGGTTCATGCTGCTGTCCGTATAGCCGCGGCGGCTTTGATTGGTGATATTGGTGGAAAGCGTCATTTTCCAGGGCATCGTGATATTGGTCAGCGCACCGTAGGAGAAAGTATAGGGATTCTGGTTATTCTCCGGGCGCAATTTGCTGCGCTCTGCCGTATAGGAAACCGAACCGTTCACTCCGAATTCAAACCAGTCGTTGCGGTAGGCCCCGTTCACCCGCTCGCTCAGCATCAGTTCGGTGGTGGTATTCTTGTTATCCTGTTTCGTATTCTGATCGTATAGGAAAGCCACGTTGTTATTGTATCTGAGTTGCGAAAAAGAGTTTACCGTAAACTTCTTGTTCTTCAACGCCGTATTGAATCCGAACATACCGAAAGCGCTCCAGTTGCCGTTGATATTCTTGGGCGTAGTGGTCCGTCCGCCGGTTTGCTCGTTGTACACCGTACTGTTGCTGATGCTGTTCTGCGTGGTCGAGAAGCTGAGATGTGTCATCATTCCGCGCTGCAACTCCCCATTATAAGTATTGTAGAAGAGGCGCATATTGTGCGTAAATGCCGGCTTCAGTCCCGGATTTCCGACTCTGATGTTCAGCGGATTCGAGTTATCGGCAATAGGCAGCAGGTTCTCCATGCTCGGCTGACTGCTGCGTCCACGATACATAAAACGCAACTGGCTCACTTTAGAAAAACGGTAACGGAAATCAATGTTCGGAGCAAAGTTGAATACGTTTCGGGCCGTATCAATCATATAATCCCCGCGCTTATAGGACAATACCGAATGCTGCGGCTGGAAAGACATCCCCGCACTCAACTGATACTTCTCACGGATGAAGCGCAACGACACGGACGCATCGTGGTTGTAGTATCTGTACTCCGCATATTTGCCCAGGCTATCCACGGCATGCGACTCGTATCCGGACGGCAAAGGCCCGTTGATGTCCCACTCCGGATAGTCCAGCATATCGAATGTGGTCTTGTCGCTCTCGCTGTACTTGTATTGGAACTGATAGCTAAACTGCAGGAAAGTGGCGCGTGCAATCGGTTCGCTGTACGTAACCTGGGCGCTATAATTATAATTGTTGGTAGGTGTTGTGATATACTGGTTGCGATACAGCACGGAGTCTCCGCCCAACGCGTTCAATATCTGGTAATAGCGGGTTTCCGACTGCCTGTACTGGTCGTTGTCGTTGTCGCCGTAGCTAAAGCGTCCGCGGAAAGTTATGTTACGTCCGCGGTTATTCAGCTTCCTGTTGAGTTGCAGCGTGGCGGATGTCGAAATGCTTTTGCTTTTGGTCAGAGAAGCATCATTCGTTGCATTGACACGGATATTTTCCAAAGGGTCGTCTTCCAGCTTGTCGAAGTCGAGAAAATCGTTCGGGTTGGCAATCAGGCTATACGGGTCCGAGTTGAATGTTCCCGATTCCGAACCGGAAGTACCGTTTGTCTTGCCGTAAGAGAAGTTAGGACGGAAAATGATATTCGTCATCGAATCCGGCTTCCACTCCAGACGGAAGTTGGCAAAGACATCCGAATTCTTGTTCTTGTTGACAGCGTTCGAATTGGAGTATGAACTTCCGTTCTGCAGGAAACGTTCCGAAGAGTTGGTACTGATGATGTCCGCACCTTTATAATCATAGCGGACACTACCGTCGAGCTCCAGTTTTGAAGTCTCCGTCGCAAAGTTCGCTCCCAGTGTTTTCGTGGCTACCAAACCGTTGTTCCTGCGCCAGCGCGGACCGCCACCACCACCGGAGAACCCCTGGTCGTTGACATTATTGGCAGAACCAATCAAAGAGAATTGCGTCTTATCGACAATGTAATTTACCATCATGCGTGCCATATAACGGTCTTCCGTACCATAAGCCACATCCGCATTGCCGAACCACCCCTTATTCATACCTTTCTTTATGGTAAGGTCGAGCACCGTCTCCTCTTCACCGTCATCTATACCGGTGATGCGTGCCAGGTCGGACTTCTTATCGTAGGTTTTCAGTTTATCAATTATATCCACCGGCAAATTCTTCAAGCCCGTCTTTATATCGCCCCCGAAGAACTCTTTGCCGTCCACCATGATTTTCTTCAGCTCCTTGCCGTTAATCGTCACATTGCCGTCATCATCGATTTCCGCACCGGGCAGTTTCTTCACCAGTTCTTCCAGCATCGCCCCTTCCGGCGTGCGATAGGCAGAGGAACTGTACATCAGCGTATCTTCCACCACCTGCACTTGCGGCGCTTCCGCCACTACCACAGCCTCGGCAAGCATAATGGCATCCGTTTCGAGCGTTATCGTACCCACATTTTTATTGCGCACGTTGGCATAGAGATGCAGCGGTAGAAACTTATTCTTAAAACCTATATAGGAAACTTTCAGCACATATTTCCCCGCATTCACCTTCGGCAGGGTAAAGTAGCCGTTTCCCGTAGTGGCAACACCGGCTGCATAAGCGCTGTCCGGCAACGATAGCAATTGAATGGTAGCTTGCACCGCAGGCTCGTTCGTGTCTTCAAGCACGCGGCCGGATACGGTGATGTTTTTGGTTTGTGAAAAAGCAGACAATGCCGTTGCCAGCAACAGCACCGCCGCAGTGATAATTTTTTTCATGCCCTGTCTTCTAAATAATCAACACTGTTTATTTGTAACTGATTCTTTTGACAAAAGTACGGGCAAAAGGTTTAACGGGCTACAGAATGATTTTGTTTAATTACCGGTTATTCCGCTTGAACAGGTTGTCCACGGTCGCTTTCTTTATGCCGAATTCAAGGCAGAGGACGTTCATAATCAGGAATATCAGGAAAGAAGAAGAATCGACGGACATAATATCGCCCTGCGCCACCCTGTACAGCATGCCTCCGAAAATAAAGAGCACGGTAAGGAACATCGCATTGCGCGTAGCTTTGTTGCGTATCTCCTCTGTCGCCTTGCATTCGCCTTTCGTCAGCGCAAAAAGTATCATCAATGCCCCCAACATCATCAGGAGTTTGGAGCACTCTTTATAAAACAGCAGATTGGCATCTGTAACCCTGCCCGTCAGCATCATCAGGAACGGAAGGAACAAGGCCAGCGCAATTACGAAATAGCCCAACGGACGGCAGTATACGGGAAGTAAAGCTTTCATTTTCTTACATACAAATTAAAGGTTACGGTGCGGACACCTTACAAATACATAGATTTTCGGAAACAAAGATAACGTTTTATTGTTGAAAGAACTATCTTTGTAGCATAATAAATAAAGAGAGCAATGCTCCCCTTCCATAATTTACAACTTCTAATCCGTAATAAGTCAAATGAGTAAACAAGAAGTAATCCTCTGCAAGGAGTTGGAAAACGACCTGACGCATGCCATCGGAAAATGTCCTCACGACAAGCTTTTCATCCTTACCGACGAACATACGCACCGCCTTTGCCTGCCGCAACTGCAAAGCATCCCCGCACTGGAAAATGCCGCCGAAATCATTATCGGAGCAGAAGACGTGCACAAAAATCTGGAGACGCTGGCTTCCGTGTGGCAGGCTCTGAGCGAACAGGGAGCCACCCGCCATTCGCTCTTGATAAACCTGGGCGGCGGAATGGTCACCGACCTCGGCGGCTTTGCGGCTGCCACTTTCAAACGCGGCATTGCATACATCAACATCCCTACTACCCTGCTTGCCATGGTAGACGCATCCGTAGGCGGAAAAACAGGCATCAACTTCAACGGACTGAAGAATGAAATCGGTGTCTTCGCCCCTGCTTCCTCCGTCTTGCTGGAAACCGGGTTCCTGCGCAGCCTCGACGCCCGCAACTTTTTCTCCGGCTATGCCGAAATGTTGAAGCACGGACTCATCAGCACTTCCGACCACCTGGCGGAGCTGCTGTCTTTCGATACAGAAAACATCGATTACTCCGCACTCAGGACAATGGTAGGGCGCTCCGTACAGGTAAAGGAAGATATTGTGGAACAAGACCCCAAAGAGCACGGCATACGCAAGGCGCTCAATCTGGGACACACCATAGGACATGCTTTCGAGAGTCTTGCCCTGGCCGAAAACCGTCCGGTACTGCATGGTTATGCCGTGGCGTGGGGACTTGTGTGCGAACTTTACCTCTCCTACCTCAAAGCCGGCTTTCCTAAAGATAAAATGCGCCAGACCATCCAATTTATCAAAGAGAATTACGGTGCTTTCGCCTTTAGCTGCAAGCAATACGACAGCCTTTACGAACTGATGTTGCATGACAAGAAAAACACTGCCGGCATCATCAATTTCACGCTGCTGAAAGAGGTAGGCGATATCTGCCTGAACCAGACGGCGGACAAAGAAACGATTTTCGAGGTGTTCGACTTTTACCGGGAATGTATGGGGGTATAAATCCCTCACTTTCCCAAGAACTGCATATACTGCTGTTGTGCTTTGTCCAATAAAGCCTCATCTATGCGGCTTTCCTGCCGGAAGAGAGAACACCCCGGGCCGCATCCGTTTCTTTTAACCTTCCTGTCCCAGTTCCCAACAATCTGCCCTTCGTAAAGTATTACCGGAAAGAAGAGTCCGTTCCCCGTAAAGGCTTTGGAATAGTGTTCGGAAGGGAGCACATCCGTCCGGTCTTTATAACCCAGCAGCAGCTCATCGTACGGCGGCAGAAACCGTATATGCCCTTTTATGCTGCCGCGGGTCCTGCCGGACTCATGAAGATACCAGGTCTGCCCTTTCCACTGCTCTTCCGTCAGTTCACTACCTATCAGGTATATACCTTGTTTCGCTTCCGTTACGGATAGTCCGGACCACCACACAAAATCCTGTAAAGTGGCAGGGGTATGACTACGGAAATAGTTCCTTGCCAAACGTGCCAGAGCCTCGTCCTTCGTTATGTCCGGCACAGGTGGCACGCACTCTTCCAGAAGCATGTAAGCATGCTTTCCGCCTTTAGACTCTCCTCCGCAAACGATGCCTTCCACTTCCGCCCGTACCATAAAGCGGGTCATATGATAGTTGTCCGCCACCAGCCCCGAATGCCGGAACTGTTCCGCTATTTCCAGCCTGGTCAGCCTTTTCTTTCCGGCAAGAATCGTTTCCAATGCACGATTGCTTTTACTGTAAAGTTCCTCGGATATCTCTTCCCTGCCTTTGGCGTATGCCTCATTGGCAGCTTTTATACGCCGGGCAGAGAGCTTCAGCATCCAACGAATATCTTCTGCCGCCACCAGATGCCACGTAGGGCGCATTACGTGCGTTCTTAAAATCTCTCCTTTCTGCAACGCTTCTTCCACCGTCCGGACAGTGGCCGAAGCCAGGCGCATACCCACCGCCCATTTAACCATTGCATAATCCTGTGCCTGGACAGCTCCCATCCAGGACACCAACTCTTTCGGAGAATGAAACAAAGGATTCGCCAACTGCTGGTTCAACAAGCGCAATTTAGGTATATCCATCATCAAATATATTATTTATACGGTTTATAACTGCTTTTGAGAGGTGACAAAGCTAATATAAATAAACAAGAAAAAGGTAATATGCCCCAAAGAATCATCCGTTTTTCCGGCCGGATACTGCAATCACCTACTATTTCAGATTTATTTAATAATAAGAAAGCACTGATAAACAGCGAATTTTAAAATAAAGGTAAAATAAAGGCAATAAAAAATCACAGAAGTATTTGCTATTTCAAAATAAAGACGTACTTTTGCATCCGCAATTCGGGGTGTAGCTCAGCCCGGTTAGAGTACGCGTCTGGGGGGCGTGTGGTCGCTGGTTCGAATCCAGTCACCCCGACAAGCTGAGCATGAAGGAGTTTAGTGAAAACTAACTCCTTCTTTTTATTATACTACCCAACATTGATCTTACCTTACCGAAACCAATATTCGGGGTCCAGCGGAAATTTCGCATCATCAGATAAATAAAAGGGGCAGTTCTTATGTGCCTCTCTCGTATTCGTTATACAGAAATAACATTAATGAAAATATAACAAATAAAGCTGTTAAAGAACTCATCAACCAAAAACCTTTTTCATACCTTTGCTCTACAAATTTCATGAAGATGTCCGAACGCAAAATAATACATATCGATATGGATGCATTCTACGCATCGGTAGAACAGCGTGACAACCCCGAATTATGTGGAAAACCGCTTGCTGTGGGACACGCTGAAGAACGAGGTGTGGTAGCTGCTGCCAGTTACGAAGCCCGTCGTTACGGAGTACATTCCGCCATGTCATCACAAAAAGCCAAAAGACTTTGCCCAGAACTGATTTTTGTTCCAGGGCGAATGAATGTATATAAAGCTGTATCCCGGCAGATACACGATATCTTTCATACCTATACAGATATCATAGAGCCTCTGTCACTAGACGAAGCCTTTCTGGATGTAACTGAAAATAAAGCAGGCTTTTCACTTGCTATAGATATAGCCAAAGATATAAAAAAGCGTATCCGCAAAGAATTGGGATTGATAGCTTCAGCCGGGGTCTCTTATAACAAATTTCTAGCCAAAATAGCATCGGATTACCGCAAACCCGACGGATTATGTACAATACATCCCGACCAAGCATTGGATTTCATCGCCCATCTTCCCATCGAATCTTTTTGGGGAGTAGGTCCGGTCACAGCCCAAAAAATGCACGCATTAGGTATTCATAATGGTACCCAATTACAAGCCTGCACTTTAGAAATGCTTACCCGACAGTTTGGCAAAGCAGGTAATCTATATTACGATTTTGCACGAGGCATAGACCTCCGTCCTGTAGAACCCATAAGAATCCGTAAGTCCGTAGGATGCGAACATACATTGGAAAAAGACATTTCTCTTCATTCTTCCGCCATCATTGAACTATATCATGTAGTCACCGAATTGCTAGAAAGACTGAAACGCACTAATTTCAGTGGTAATACACTTACTTTAAAAATAAAATTCCATGACTTTAACCAAATAACCCGCAGCATCACTCAAGACAGTGAACTGACAAGCATGGATAAAATTCTTCCTTTAGCAAAAAAATTACTGAAAGAAATTGATTATGAAAGCCACCCCATCCGCCTTATCGGACTATCCGTATCTAATCCAAAAGAAGAAAAAGAAGAAATAAAAAAACAATGGGAACAACTTTCATTGGAATTTAAAGAGTGGGATGATTAAGGTACTGGATAAATGAATCAATATAAGATTCCATTGTTTCAAACCCTTTCACTCCATTCTTTAATTCTAATCCATAATATATTCCCGCCAGCAAACCTGTCAATGCTCCTACCGCATCACTTGACTTACCTGAGTTTATAGCCGAAAATACGCACTCCTTATAACTATTTCCTGCCATAAACCAATTGACCACTGACTCCACCGTATCTACAACAAAGCTTCCATTACAAAGATTTTGCCTGTTAACCTCCACACCACATCTCTGCTCAGCCTGCTGTAATGCCTGTCCTTTATCTTCATATTCCAACAGGCAACGAATAAACTCAATAAAAAACCAAGTATACTTAAAGCTATAACGACTATTATGAGTAATCTTAATAAAAGGAAAAATCTCCTCTTTAGATAAAGGCGAAAAAGCCAAAACACAACATCCCATCAAACTACGGTTGCCGCTATTAGAATCCGAAGACACTCCCCTGAAATTTTTCATGATTGCTTTTTGGGTTACCTGATCAATATCAAACTCAATGTTTTCTCCTGTATACTTTCTATTAAAATACCAATCTCTTAAATTCTGCTGATAAAGTTCCAAATTACAACGACTGTCCAAAGCACATAATAACATCGAAGTATTTCCTGAACATTTGTCTCCCCGAAGATAAGATTTTGTCCACATAGGTTTAAATGTCCCTTTTCCTTTTCCCCTGTAAGGCATTCCCAACCAATCTCCTAATATAAATCCCGTTAGTCCTGTTTTAATTCTTTTCATGGCATGTGTTTAATTACAAAGTACAAAAATAATAAAAAGAGAAACAAAACCTTGCCTTCCGCTGTTAAATTCATAATTAATGGGTATTGATAAGTATGTATGCTACAACTAATTTTGCCACCAACAGAAAATGTATTACCGGGTAATAAAGAAAGGAGAACAAATGAAAAGAATCGTATTACTCCGCCATGGAGAAAGTACTTGGAACAAAGACAACCGTTTTACAGGATGGACAGATGTAGATTTAACCGAAAAAGGTATCGCTGATGCCAACCAAGCAGGTATACTCTTAAAAGAAAAAGGATTTCATTTTGATAAAGCTTACACTTCTTTTTTAAAGCGTGCGGTCAAAACATTAAACTGTGTCCTAGATAAAATGGATCAAGACTGGATACCTGTAGAGAAAAGTTGGCGCCTAAATGAGAAACATTATGGCGCATTGCAAGGATTAAACAAAAGCGAAACAGCTTCTAAATACGGAGAAGAACAAGTCTTGATATGGCGCCGTAGTTTTAACGTAGCCCCCAATGCCCTACCGGAAGATGATCCGCGCAATCCGAAAACAGATACCCGTTATAAAGAAGTTCCTGACAAAGATCTTCCACGTACCGAATCTCTGAAAGAAACAGTAGAACGTATATTACCTTATTGGAAATGCATCATCTTCCCCAATCTAGCTACAGCAAACGAACTGCTGGTAGTAGCTCACGGAAACAGCCTCAGAGGAATTATTAAATATTTGAAACATATACCGGATGAGGAAATTGTAGGTCTTAATCTACCTACTGCTGTTCCGTATGTATTCGAGTTTGATAATGACCTGAATTTGAAGAAAGACTACTTTTTGGGAGATCCGGAAAAAATAAAAAAACTAATGGAAGCTGTAGCCGATCAAGGAAAAACCAACCCCGGTGGCAGGAAATAATTTTCCTGCGCTGTCCGAAACCTCCATCACAGAATAGAGAATACATCAAAATAGTGTTTTCAATAATGCATTCAAACGCAATCATACGCTTTTATACTAGAAAGAAAACACTATGGATAAAAATTTATTAATCAATTAAAGAAAAAGAGTATGAGCAAAATAACAAATTTATTGGGTGACCAAGCAGCATTTTATTTAGAGCACACCTGTAGAACTATAGATAAATCATTAATCCATATCCCTTCTTCAAGCACCATTGATGATACTTGGATATCATCAGACCGCAATATTCGTACCCTGAGCAGTATTCAAACCCTGTTAGGACACGGGCGACTTGCAAATACAGGGTATGTATCTATTCTTCCTGTAGATCAAGGCATAGAACATACAGCAGGAGCCTCATTTGCCCCCAATCCACTTTACTTTGATCCGGAAAATATTGTAAAACTCGCTATTGAGGGGGGCTGTAATGCCATAGCCTCTACTTTCGGAGTATTAGGTTCCGTTGCCCGCAAATACGCCCACAAGATTCCTTTTATTGCCAAACTAAATCACAATGAATTATTGACTTATCCCAATTCTTACGACCAAGTGATGTTTGGTACTGTAAAAGAAGCCTGGAATATGGGAGCTGTAGCAGTAGGTGCCACTATCTATTTCGGTTCTGAACAGAGCCGCAGACAACTGGTTGAAATAGCGGAAGCTTTTGAATATGCCCACGAACTAGGCATGGCTACTATTTTATGGTGTTACTTACGTAACAATGCTTTTAAAAAAGACGGTGTAGATTATCATACAGCAGCCGATTTAACCGGACAAGCCAATCATTTGGGAGTTACTATCAAGGCAGATATTGTAAAACAGAAATTACCGGTCAATAACGGTGGTTTTACAGCCATTAAATTCGGAAAGACAAATGATAAAGTTTATACCGAACTGACTTCAGAACATCCTATCGACCTCTGTCGCTATCAAGTAGCCAATGGATACATGGGACGTGTAGGATTAATCAACTCTGGAGGTGAATCTCATGGCAGTTCTGATCTAAAAGACGCAGTAATAACAGCAATCGTCAATAAACGTGCCGGAGGTATGGGTCTCATAAGTGGACGTAAAGCCTTTCAAAAACCAATGAAAGACGGAATTGAATTGCTAAATACCATTCAAGATGTTTATTTGGATTCAAGCATCACTATAGCTTAACTTTCACTATATGTCCGGGCCGGGAACAAAACAACCACCTTTCCATGTTCCCGGCTTTTTTATACTCTCCGGCCTCCTTTTTTAAGTAGCAACCTTCAAGTATTAAGATAATATTCCTACCTTTGCAATCCGATACACATTATTATATTATATAAGGTATGATGCAAATAAAAGTAACGGCACCCGCTCAAATACATACAACTATCCAGCTCCCCTCTTCCAAGAGTATCAGCAACCGTGCATTGATAATCAATGCACTGGGAAATAGAATATTCCAACTTGAGAACCTATCTGACTGCGATGATACCCAAGTAATGATTCACGCCTTAAATGACGGCAAAAATACCATAGACATTATGGCAGCCGGAACAGCCATGCGCTTTCTTACTGCTTATTTGTCCGTCACTCCGGGAACACGGATCATCACTGGTACACAACGTATGCAACAACGTCCTATCCAGGTGTTGGTCAATGCTTTACGTGAGCTGGGAGCAGAAATTGAATACATAATCAATGACGGATATCCTCCTCTGCGTATCACCGGACACAAACTGCAGAAAGATACCATCAGCCTGCCGGGTAATGTCAGTTCTCAATATATCTCAGCCTTATTGATGATTGCCCCTATACTAAGTAACGGACTGACCCTTACACTGACAGGAGAAATCATATCCCGCCCTTATATCAACCTTACCCTGCAGCTGATGAACGATTTTGGTGCTAGAGCCAAATGGCTCAATGAATATCAACTAAAAGTTGAGCCGCAACCCTACCAATCCATACCTTTCTACGTGGAAAGTGATTGGAGCGCAGCTTCATATTGGTATCAGATAGCCGCTCTTTCCAACAAAGCGGAAATCATCTTACCGGGATTATTCGAAACAAGCTATCAAGGGGACAGTAAAGTGGCTGAAATTTTCCAGTTACTAGGAATCGAAAGTATTTATGGAAATAAAACGGTAACATTGAAAAAGACCGATAAAATAACCGAACGGCTGGATTATGATTTCATCAACCAACCGGATTTGGCACAAACGTTTGTCGTCACTTGTGCGTTAATGAATATTCCCTTCCGCTTCTCAGGCTTACAAAGTTTGAAGATTAAAGAAACAGACCGTATGGCAGCCTTGATACAAGAAATGGGAAAGCTAGGATATATACTTCATGAAACAGATGATCGTATTCTGTCTTGGGAAGGTGAACGATGTGAAATGACCGCTGATGTTGCCATTGACACTTATGAGGACCACCGTATGGCTATGGCATTCGCTCCGGCTTGTGTAGTAATGCCCGAAATCCGGATTAATAATCCACAGGTCGTTTCAAAATCCTATCCTTACTATTGGGAAGATTTAAAGAAAGCTGGTTTTATAATAGAGGAGGTATAAAGTTATGCTCATACTTATTATTGGTCTGATTATTTTGGCAGGTATCGCCATGACAGTGGGAGTTTTACACAACCGCCAGATACAAAAAAAGATAGAAAGCGGAGAATTGAAGGCTGCTCCCGAAATAGTGGAAGCAGACGCTGAATGTTGTGGGCAACATGAAATTTGTGAAAAAGAAAGCCTGCTTGCCGCTGTCAGCAAAAAAATAGAATATTATGATGACGAGGAACTGGACCGCTTTCGCGGCCGTCCCTCAAATGGTTATAATGAAGAAGAAGTGGAAGAATTTCGGGAAATCATGTACACTTGTAAAGAAGATGAAGTAGCCGGATGGAGCCGTAGCCTGCAATTGCGTGGAATAGAACTGCCGGACGAGTTGAAAGACGAGCTTTTCCTGATTGTAGGTGAACGAAGATTCAAATAATCCGCCTACACCAAGCAAAGTCTCCATTTGAATAAAAACCACTGAAAAAAATATGGATATATTAGAACTTTTGCATTATACTTTCTTCCAACATGCCTTGCTAGGAAGCTTGTTTGCCAGCATTGCCTGTGGCATTATCGGCACATACATTGTGACGCGCCGTTTGGTATTCATCAGTGGAGGAATTACCCACGCCTCTTTTGGAGGTATCGGCCTAGGATTATACGCAGGAATCTCCCCTCTATTATCTGCTGCAATCTTCTCCGTACTCTCTTCCTTTGGGGTAGAATGGTTAAGCAAACGGAAAGATATGCGCGAAGATTCCGCTATCGCCGTGTTTTGGACTTTCGGTATGGCAGTAGGTATTATCTTTAGCTTTCTAGCTCCAGGATTCACTCCCGATTTATCCGCCTTTCTGTTCGGCAACATTCTGACCATTACGCCCACAGACATTCTGTTACTTGCCATTCTTTCCGTGCTGCTGACACTATTCTTCACTTTATTTCTGAATCCTATCATTTGCATCGCTTTCGACCGGGAATTCGCCCGTTCCCAACGTATACCGGTAGCTTTATTTGAATATATTCTGATGATGTTCATCGCACTGACCATCGTATCATGCCTCCGCATGGTAGGTATAGTACTTGCCATTTCCCTGCTGACTTTACCGCAAATGACCGCCAATTTGTTTACCCATAGTTTCAAGAAAATTATCTGGTGGTCTGTCATCACCGGTTATGCAGGTTGTTTAGGTGGACTGTTCATTTCTTATAAATTACAAGTTCCTTCGGGTGCAGCAATAATCTTTTTTTCAATCCTCATCTATACTTTTTGCAAAATGGGGAAAAGCATGTACCTTTGCAAACAAAAGAAACTCAATCAAACCAATGGATATGGAAATTAAAATCAATTCTTTAGACTCTATCCACGAAGCTGCCAAACAATTCATCGCAGCTATGGGTGATAATACCGTTTTTGCTTTCTACGGAAAGATGGGAGCCGGTAAAACAACATTTATCAAAGCTGTATGCGAAGAGCTGGGGGTAACAGATGTCATCAACTCGCCAACTTTTGCCATTGTCAACGAATACCGTTCGGATGAAACCGGTGAACTTATTTACCATTTTGATTTCTATCGTATCAAGAAACTGGACGAAGTATACGACATGGGATATGAGGATTATTTCTATAGCGGTGCCCTCTGCTTCATCGAATGGCCGGAACTGGTAGAAGAACTTTTGCCTGGCAATGCTGTAAAAGTCGAGATTGAAGAATCTGAAGATGGAAGCCGCATCATGCACTTTGAAGCTGAATAAAAGAAAAATATTCACTGTAGGGACGAACAAAATCTGCCCCTACAGCCAAATTCATTAAATTATGGGAATGCATTATCTGATCCAAGCCATATTCGTATTGGTAGGACTATTGTCCGTTCTGGCAGCCTTATTTAATTGGGAGTGGTTCTTTACCGCACACAACACACAGTTCATTGTCAGTAATGCAGGGCGTCAGCGTGCACGACTTTTCTATGCTATATTAGGACTATTAATGATAGCTACAGGCATTTATTTCTTTTTGAATATACAAGGCATCGTATAAACACATAGTGAACAAAATCTGTGGATATTACATTCCCCTATCCACAGACATAAAACAAGTTTTTTAGGAAAGAGCAGGATTTCCACCCGCCCCCTGTTATAACAAAAATCCAAATCAATCTACAATTTCAGCCAACAGCCCCCTAGTTTCATCAAGATCAAATTCAGTAGGATCAAAATTATACCCCAACCATTCTTTATATTCACGCGCAGCTTTAGAGCGAGGCTTTTCTAAAGCTTTCAGCATTTTCCTATACCCCCATATGCCATTACAATCTTCTGGCGGACAAGCATTTTCACCATCCAACAAGGCTATAACCGGAATTTCCTCTTTCTTATAGGACTGGCAGGATTCTAATATAATTTCATGTATCCAACTATCACCGAAATCATATTCATACTTAATTTTTGATCCCTTACGACTTAATAATTCACCTAAAGAAAGCATACCGGAATCAAACTGTTTGGGTACACCCTCAAAAAAACAATCATCTGCCCGATCTTTGGGAGGAAGATAATAAGTGTTCCCCTTAATAAAACGATGCAAATGATAACCATCCCATCCCATTGCCACTTCTACCACCTCAGAAAATCTTTCCAAACAAATATTCGAAGGAACCTCCAATATGCGCCAGACTAATGGTTCAGAGTCTTTCAACTCTATTTTTATTCTAAATTTTTTAGCAGGCTGCTCCTCCATATAAAGCGGATCATCATAAATCTCCTCATCTTCTTCCTCGTCAGTAGCAACCTCGAAAACTTCAACTAGATAATCCTCTACCCGTTCCATTTCCAACCCATGCATTTCCGCATAAGGCATTTTTTTCTTTAGTTCATTAATACTTGGAATACCATAAGGTTTAATATGATAAGTCCGATAAATCTTTTGCAAAATAGGTAAAGTTTCTACCCCGCGAATATCCATCATGCAAGCTGTAACATGATCAAGCAGCAAAGTAGAACAAATATCATTCTTCTGCTCTTTCAGTACATCAAAATAGTAACTCAACAAATTACCAAACCAATCCATCACTTCCTCTCTTCTGGCAGGATGAGTTATCACAATATGAGCAACAGCTTCAATCACTCTATATTTAGACATAGGAAGCAGTCCGGGCTCTTTCATAAAGTCCATCAAAACATCTAATTGATTCTGTCCCAATTGATAGGTAATGGCAGACAACATTGTTTCATACAAATAACCGAAATAAAAATCATAAAAATCCAAATCTTGCCGCAGCACTTCCAAAACAATATCCAAACAATGTTCCATACGAAAATGCTCCATTATTCCTAATGCATACCACATTCTATATGAATAACATTTTTCGGGCATTTTCCGATATACGACAAAGATATTAAAGATAAAATTGCGGAGATCTCGTTCCAATGTTTCTTGTGGAATAACAGCACAAGAAGAGTAGATTTCAGCCGGTGACAGACTACTCATATCATCCATCGTCCACAAAGGCATCAGATAAGATGCGATCGGCTGCGCAATCAATCTATAATCGGGACACTGATGATGATAATAAATATGAGACAGTTCTTCATCTACCTGATTCGCTCCATCATTAAACAATTCAAATGCAATTTCTTGTTCTTCCGGGGTCAATAAAGACATGATATCCTCCAAAAGACCAGGTAGGAATTGGGAATTTTTCTTTTTAGCCATTAAGCAATGTTTTTATAGTTAAAATGAGCATGAGTGTTTTTACAAAGGTATTCTATTATTTTCTTTTACAAAAGAAATAAGAGAGCTAATAGTAGATACTACCTTGTTTTCAAGTATAAAAAAAATGCGCATCCCCCACATAGAGATACGCATCTTTTATTTTATTATGAGACTTTCTTCTTAATCCACTTGTCCCAATGAATTCCCATATTCCATTTCCCCTTGGACTACAAAGAATACATCATCGGGTCATAAGGCCCCATTCCGTCTTTCTTGGCTTCCTTGACTATGTAATTCACAATTTCATCTTGATCAATGTTAATGTATCCCTCTTCATCAGGTTGTACATCAAGACATCCGCTGGAGGTATAGTAATCCACAATCACATCAAGGATATAATATAAATCATCCTCCGTGAATTTATCTTTCAAATCCTGAGGCAGATAATTTTTGATAAACTCTATCGTTTTTTGATCATCCTCATCTTCCAATAAGAAATCGTCTTCCATTCCCATAGTCGTATATATTAAAGGGGTGAATATTCTTTTTATTACAGTAAAGCTTTTATTTTTTCTTCCAGCTGAGCTTTGGTCACTGCACCTACAGTCTTATCTTTCACTTCACCGTCCTTGATAAAAAGAACAGTAGGAATGTTACGTACACCAAATTTACCGGTCAGTTCGTCGTTATCATCCACGTCGCACTTTCCAATTATTACCTGATCCTTATATTCTTCTGCCAAAGCTTCAACATCCGGAGCTATTTTTTTACAAGGACCACACCTGTTGCCCCAAAAAGTCCACTACTACAGGCTTGCCTGATGCCAGCAATTCTTCAAAATTGCTATCTTTAATTTCTAGTGCCATAATTATTATACTTAGTTATTTAAAATGTTAGCGCAAATATACTAATTAATTTTGTAAGAGAGCTGTGGTTGGCTCTTTAAATAAGTCATGATCTCTTTTTGAACTGAAATTTTCATAGTACGTGACATCAGATTGACATACATTTGTCCATCCTCATCCATCACATGAAAATAAAGCTCTGCATTACCGGGATGTGCCTTGATTAAGGCTGAAAACTCCGTTATCAGCTCTTCATCCAATGCAGACAAAGGAGCTGAAACTGTAAGTTTCTCAATAATCTTTTCCTTTACTTCCGGTAACAACTCAATAGTACTTATCTTCACCTCCCATTCTTCCTGCCGCCATTGTTTTGGCTGACATTTCCCTCGCATAAATAAAAACATACCGGTCATAAAAAAGTTCTTCTTCTCTACCCATTCATTACCGAAGAAAGCAAATTCTGCTGAGCCCGAATAATCTTCCACTTTAGCAATACCGTATGGTTTTCCCGTCTTGGTATACCCCTCACGCACTGCAGTCACAATCCCTCCCATGGTTAAGTCTCTGTTCTGCAAAGGGGTTAAATCGGCAAGTTCCGCCATGTGGACATTGCATACATTCTCTAATATAACAGCATACTCATCCAACGGATGGGCAGAAAGATAGATACCTACCAAATCACGTTCCTTATTCAAACGTTCCAAATCCCCCCATGCAGGAGACGGAATGATTTCGGGAGTAGCAATATCCACCTGATTCTCACCTCCAAACAAAGAATTTGCAGCTGCGGCTTTATCCATCTGATACTTATTTCCATAACGTACCAACACTTCGGTAAAGGTTTCATCTTTAGCGTTCTTTACAAAGAAGTCTTCACGCTTTATTCCTGTGAAACTATCAAAAGCACCTGCCAAAGCCAAGTTTTCTATATTCTTACGATTGCAAGCCGAAAGATTTACACGCTGTACAAAATCGAAAATATCTTTATATTCTCCATTTCTCTCACGTTCTTCAAGGATAGACTGCACAGCACTTTCCCCCACTCCCTTAATGGCTCCCAGTCCAAAACGGATATCCCCTTTACGATTCACAGAAAACTTCAGATAACTTTCATTCACATCAGGTCCCTTGGTCATGATACCAGTCGCCTTACTCTCGTCCATCAATTTAGTAATTTCCGTGATATTCGAAATATTCCGGCTCATCGTAGCCGCCATATATTCCGCCGGATAGTTTGCTTTCAGAAAAGCTGTCTGATAAGCCACCCACGAATAACAAGTAGCATGAGATTTATTGAATGCATAAGAAGCGAACTTTTCCCAGTCCGTCCAAATCTTCTCAAGTACTTTGGGATCATGACCGTTCTTCCGTCCGCCTTCAATAAACTTAGGCTTCATATGGTCTAGTTTGTCCCTCAGTTTTTTACCCATTGCTTTACGCAAGGCATCGGATTCGCCACGAGTAAAATCCGCCAGCAAACGTGACAAAAGCATGACCTGCTCCTGATATACCGTAATACCATATGTATCTTTCAAATATTTCTCCATAATAGGAATATCATACTCAATAGGCTTACGGCCATGCTTACGGTCGATAAAGTCCGGAATGTAATCCATAGGTCCCGGACGATAAAGAGCATTCATCGCAATCAAATCCTCAAAAGTGCTAGGTTCCAATTCCCGCAAATATTTCTGCATACCGGCAGATTCGAACTGGAATGTACCAATCGTCCGTCCTTCACTATAAAGAGCATAAGTAGGAGGATCCGAAATGTCAACCTCGTCAATATCCAAGATAATCCCCTTACTATGCTTGATATTTTCAATCGCCTCTTTGATAATAGAAAGGGTCTTCAGACCCAAAAAGTCCATCTTGATCAATCCAGTATCTTCAATAACTGAACCTTCATACTGGGTCACCAGCATTTTTTCACCGGTTTCCTTATCATCTGCCGTACTTACAGGCACCCAGTCCGTTATATCATCTCGACATATAATAGTACCGCACGCATGCACACCGGTATTACGGACATTCCCCTCCAACATCTTTGCATACTTTATCGTATCACGCAAAATAGGATCGGGTGAGACTTCCGCTGCCTGTAGTTCGGGAACATAAGCTATGGCATTAGGCAAATTCATTTTTTTATCAGGAATCTTATCCGGAACCAACTTACACAAACGGTCGGACTCCGATAAAGGTAATTTCTGTACACGGGCTACATCCTTGATTGCCAGCTTGGTTGCCATCGTACCGTATGTAATGATATGCGCCACCTTTTCCTGACCATATTTTTCAGTTACCCAATTCAATACTCGTCCACGACCATCATCATCAAAATCCACATCAATATCAGGCAAAGAAATACGGTCGGGATTCAGGAAACGTTCGAACAGCAAATCGTATGCAATAGGGTCTATTTTAGTGATACCCAAACAATATGCTACGGCAGAACCTGCCGCCGATCCACGTCCCGGTCCCACAGACACATCCAATTCTTCACGCGCGGCACGAATAAAATCCTGCACAATCAAGAAGTAACCGGGAAAACCCATCGTCTTCATAATATGAAGTTCGAATTTGATCCGTTCCTGCACTTCCTCACTCAATACTTCTCCATAACGCTTGTGCGCACCTTCCAACGCTAATTTCTTCAGATAATCAGCTTCCAGTTTAATACGATAGAGTTTGTCATAGCCACCCAGTTTCTCTATTTTGGCTTTAGCGGCCTCCTCACTCATTACCACGTTACCGTTTTCATCTTGAGTGAACTCATCAAACAAGTCCTTTTCTGTATATTTCTTCCGATATCCCTCTTCTGTTCCAAAATCTTCAGGAATAGCAAAAGTAGGCATAATCGGTGCATGATCTATACTATAAAATTCCACCTGATCACAAATATCCACCGTATTTGAAAGAGCCTCGGGAACATCAGCGAAAACTTCATTCATCTCGGCACGTGTCTTCATCCACTCTTGCTTTGAATAGAGCATACGGTTAGGATCATCCAAATCCTTACCCGTACTCAGACAGATCAGCCTGTCGTGTGCTTCAGCATTCTCTTCATCTACAAAGTGAACGTCATTGGTACAAACCAGCTTGACATTGAATTTTTTAGAATACTCTATCAGCTTTTCGTTAGCAATTTGCTGCAATTTATAAGCTTCATGGTTCGCACGAGGAACCGTCGCTTTATGACGTTGCAATTCCAAATAGAAATCATCTCCGAATACACGTTTATACCATTGGATAGCTTCCTCAGCCTCTTCATATTTTCCAGCTATGATATTTCTAGGAACCTCTCCGGCAATACACGCAGTACAGACAATCAACCCTTCATGGTATTTTTCCAATTCCACACGGTCAGTACGCGGACGCATATAGAACCCTTCCGTCCATGCCTTTGATACTAATTTTATGAGGTTGTGATATCCTTTTTCATTTTTAGCAAGCACAACCAAGTGATAACCACTTTGATCGGGTTTTCCTTCTTTGTTGAATAAACGACGGCGCGCCACATACATCTCACAACCGAAAATCGGTTTAAACAGTTTCTTCTTTGCCGTTTCCAATTTTTCCTTGCATGCCACAAGTTCCGTCTCGGGATTATCACATTCCACCGTACCTTTTTCCAGTCCGGCTATTCTTTTCTTCAAATCCTTTATCTCACTGTTAGTACTGCTATTCTTCTTATTTACATAGTTGAAGAATTCCTTGATACCGAACATATCACCATGGTCTGTTACGGCTATACCTTTCATTCCATCAGCCATAGCCTTGTCTACCAAACGTGGAATAGACGCCTGGCCATCAAGGATGGAATACTGGGTATGGACATGTAAATGGACAAAATCCTGCATAATCGTTACTCTACTAAAAAAATTGTCTAAAGATACTCTGCTTTCATAAAACCTGCAAAAAGATAAAGAAGAAGTTATCAACATTCGCTTTTTTTATCTTAAATGAAGTCGAAATAGGCATTTCTAACAACTTTTATTTGCAAGGTTTTCAAAATAAGTTTATTTTTGCACGATAATTGGTTTTATACAATCATGAACCGACTGAAGAAATTAAAGAAAATAAGACTACATAGAGAGGGAACAAGCATCTTGATTGTCAGTGCCATCCTGTTAATTGGTATCAATGCCCTATTGTTTTGGGGAATTGAGTGCAAAATTCCATTTTATATATTTGCCACCGCAAGTATCGTTGTTTACCTGTTAATGGTTAACTTTTTCCGTTGTCCCATTCGATTATTCGAGCACGACACTGAAAAAATCGTAGTAGCCCCGGCAGACGGAAGAATAGTAGTTATAGAAGAAGTAGATGAACATGAATATTTTCATGACCGCCGGTTAATGATTTCTATTTTTATGAGCATTGTCAATGTACATGCCAATTGGTATCCCGTAGACGGAGTAGTGAAACATGTAGACCATCATAACGGTAAATTTATGAAAGCATGGCTGCCTAAGGCCAGTACGGAAAATGAACGTTCTATGGTCGTTATTGAAACTCCCGAAGGACATACCGTCATGGCGCGCCAAATAGCAGGAGCAATAGCCCGTCGAATCGTGACCTATGCCGAAGTAGGAGAAGATTGCTACATTGATGAACACATGGGTTTTATTAAATTCGGTTCGCGTGTAGATGTTTATCTTCCCTTAGGAACCGAAGTCTGTGTCAAGATGGGACAAGCGACTGTAGGTAACGAAACCGTCATTGCTAAACTAAAATAAGAAAATCACCAATGGCAAACTGTATCACACGCCACATTCCTAACGCGGTAACTTGCTGTAATTTATTCTCCGGCTGTATTGCCAGTGTCATGGCTTTTAACGAAAACTATACCTTGGCCATCTCTTTCATTATACTAGGCGCTGTATTTGATTTCTTTGATGGCATGTTGGCACGTTTGTTCAAAGTTTCAGGGCCTTTAGGAAAAGAATTAGACTCGTTGGCCGATGACATCACTTTTGGGTTCGCTCCTTCCGCCATTGTCTTTTCTTTATTTAAAGAGGTACACTATCCTGATTTTCTATTGCCTGTTGCCGATTATATGCCTTATACAGCATTCCTTATTTCCGTATTTTCAGCTTTGCGTTTAGGCAAGTTCAATATTGACCCACGCCAGAGCAGTAGTTTCATCGGTATGCCCACTCCGGCTAATGCTTTATTTTGGGGGTCATTGACTGTAGGAGCACATTCTTTTCTTATATCCGATTCTTTTAATGCGGCATATCTTTTCATCTTGGTAGTTATTATGTCATTATTGCTGGTGGCAGAAATTCCAATGTTCTCATTAAAATTCAAGAGTCTTGCCTGGAAACAGAACAAAGTCAGCTATATTTTCCTCATTGTATGTATTCCCCTGTTGGCTTTCTTCAAAATCAGCAGTTTTGCAGCTATCATCCTGTGGTATATCATTCTATCTCTTTTAACTAAAAAAAGAGCGTAAACAATAAACGTGGCACGCTTGTTGTACGTGGTATATAAAAAAAAGGAAATTACTATGTTTGGATTTTTAGGCTTTCTACTTATTATTTTTCTGCTGATTGTTTTTATCGGCTTCACTATATTAGGCAACATTCTGCGTGTATTGTTCGGGATCGGCAAGCATCCCCCCTACCAGAATCGAACATCTACCCACCAAAAACAAAATACATATGCCCAGACTCAAACGAATGACGAGAATGAAAAACTTTGCAGAATTCTCTTCATCTTCTTCAAATAGACATTCTCATTCATCGGGAAACAGAAAAAAAATTCTTTGATGACGATGAGGGAAGAGTATGTAGATTATGAAGAGGTGAAATAAGAATTATCGTTTTTTCTTAAAGAAATCTTTCATCAATCGGGCACATTCATCGGCGAGTATTCCTTTCACCACGATCGTCTTTGGATGCAAGGCATCGGGGGCATATTTTTGATATCCCCTTTTGGGATCTTCAGCACCAAAGACAAGTTTTCCTGTCTGTGCCCAGGCTATGGCACCGGCACACATCACACACGGTTCCACAGTGACATACAAAGTACATTCATTCAGGTATTTCCCGCCCAAGGTATTAGCCGCAGCTGTGACAGCCTGCATTTCGGCATGAGCTGTAACATCATTCAATGTTTCTGTCAAATTATGCCCACGACCAATGATGCGGTCACGACAGACTACCACCGCCCCCACCGGAACTTCTCCTTGTTCAGCCGCTTTTACAGCCTCCATCAAGGCTTGTTTCATATAATAGGTATCATCTGCCATCTTATCTTCTCATATCATGTTCATTAAACAACGTAGGATAATCCTCTTCCATCTTCTGATGGATAAAAGTCAATACTGTTTCGCGTAACCAACGCGCCTTATTGGTTATCTTATATTTTTTAAGATAACAATCCACAATCCGTACCTCCTCTTCACTCATCAGACATACCATACGCTGCTTGCGTTTAGGGGTTGATGCCGGTACTTTTACTCTCTTTTTTACGTTATTTGCCATATTCTCTGCAAAATTAGCTTTACTTCTGTAAATACAAAACATAAAAATGAGTATTTTTGTGCAAAATGTAACAGAATGGCAGAACACAACGAATTTGGCAA
>ENA-OQBD01000343-OQBD01000343.1-human-gut-metagenome-genome-assembly--contig:-NODE-343-length-25778-cov-4.476005_pt1 | contig 25778 bp, 29 predicted proteins | sample MGYA00242742_ERZ504543 | MGnify/ENA primary metagenome ERZ504543 (study PRJEB26092, sample SAMD00036239) | human gut metagenome | host: Homo sapiens | study: EMG produced TPA metagenomics assembly of...
GTAGAAGGCGAAGAAAAACAGGGACTTTGTGTCGGAACAGAAAACTATATCTGTATCAACAGTAAGGTTTCTGAAGCTGACCAGAAAGCATCTGAGAAGTTCTTGGAATGGCTGTTTAACAGCGAGAGTGGAAAAGCTTACTGCAATGGAATCCTTGGAATGATCCCGCCATTCTCCACCTTTGGTGAGGATGAAAGACCCGATAATCCGCTCGTACAGGATATGCTTAGTTATATGAACGATGATTCTTTATATTCTATTCCTTGGGACTTTTCAACCTTCCCGAGCCAGGAATTTAAAAACCAGCTTGGAAGCTATCTCCTTGAATATGCGCAAGGAAATATGACATGGGATGATGTAGTTAAGCAGACAACTGATTGCTGGGCATCAGAAAAAGCTCTGCTTGCACAATAGTAGAGTTTATAGGCTGGCGTTTTCCGAACGGAAAATGCCGCATGATACAGTGAATGTAGCAGATTTCGCTGCTTTGGAATGCAAAGCAGCGGTAAAATCCGTTGCTGTTTGTGCAATGCGTGAAAAGCAACAAAATTTATGGGGCAGAGACAAAAATGTTTCTGCCCTATGTACGAAAAGGGAGGCTGTATAGAAGATGGAAAAAGCTTTTAAAAAGAGATTTGTGATATTAATGTTACCAACGCTGATCGCATTTATTATTGCATTTATTATTCCATTTGTACTGGGAATTTATCTTTCATTCACTAAATTTACAACAGTTACAGATGCCCAGTGGATTGGGCTGAGCAATTATATTGTGGCATTCCGGGATAAAGATTTCCTTGCATCTCTCCTGTTTACTGTTAAATTTGTACTTGTTAATCTTGTGACGATTAACTTAATTGCCTTTATGCTGGCATATGTGTTGTCCAGAAAGCTCCGTGGAACAAATATTTTCCGAACAGTTATATTTATGCCGAACCTTCTGGGCGGAATTGTGCTTGGTTATATCTGGCAGCTAATTATTAATGGATTTCTTTCTTTTTTCAAAACAACGCTTACTGCAGATGCGGCATATGGATTCTGGGGAATGGTGCTTGCTATGAACTGGCAGATGATCGGATATATGATGGTTATTTACATTGCAGCTATCCAGAATATTTCAGAGGAAGTAAAAGAAGCAGCACTTATTGATGGTGTAACGCGAGGACAGATGATTAGAAAGATTATTCTGCCTCTGATCATGCCTGCAATTACAATCTGCTTATTTATGACAACAACAAATGCATTTAAAATGTTTGACTTAAACCTTGCTCTGACCGCGGGACTTCCGGGAAAATCGACTTCTCTGGTTGCACTGGATATCTATAATTCATTCTACAACAGAATGGGTTATGAGGGAGTCGGACAGGCCAAAGCAGTGATGTTTTTACTGATTGTTGCTACAATTTCAGTGACGCAGCTTATTATTACTCGGCGTAAGGAGGTTGAAAACTAATGAAAAATAAGAAGAGTAAAATCATACTGATCTTAATTCTTACTGTAATCTCGGTTTTATTTATCGCTCCGATTGTGATTGTATTTATGAATTCGTTTAAGAGCAAACTGTTTATTAACAGTACGCCGTTTGCGTTTCCTAATGCCGACTCTTTTGTAGGTTTGGCGAATTATGGAGAAGGAATGATCAAGACCGGATTTTTGCAGGCATTTTTTATTACTTTATTTATAACTGTAGCCTCTGTGTTTCTTATTGTTGTCCTGACTTCAATGACAGCATGGTATCTGGTACGTGTAAAAAGTCGTTTTACTAAAGTAATGTACTATCTGTTTGCTTTTGCTATGATCGTACCATTCCAGATGGTAATGTTTACGCTTGTTAAAGTATCAAATATGTTTCATTTGGACAATCTGATTGGTATCATATTTATTTATGTCGGATTTGGTGCTGGATTGTCTGTATTTATGTTTACCGGTTTCATTAAATCAATTCCAGTTTCTCTGGAAGAGGCAGCGATGATTGATGGATGTTCTATTATGCAAATTTACTTTAAATTGTGTTTCCTGTGATACGCCGATCATTATGACAGTCGCAATTCTGAATGCCATGTGGATCTGGAACGATTATCTGCTTCATATCTTGTAATTGGTTCTGAATATAAACAATTTCTGTGGCAATCCAATATCTCAGAGGTGGATATGGATCAATTGACCTTGGACTTATGATGTCCATGCTAGTACTGGCAATCATACCAATTGTAATTTTCTTTTTATAAGTTTTCAGTAACGGATGAGAGATGAGACCGATAAAACTTACGATTTCTGCATTCGGACCGTATGCAAAAGAGACAGAGATCATTCTGGATGAACTTGGTGAGCGGGGGCTTTATCTGATAACCGGCGATACCGGTGCCGGAAAGACCACAATTTTTGATGCAATCGCATTTGCACTTTACGGGGAAGCGAGTGGAAATGAAAGAGAGCCGGGGATGCTTCGGAGTAAATATGCGGATCCGAAGACGCCGACCTTTGTGGAATTGGAGTTCTTCTATCAGGGGCAGAACTACCATATCCGGAGAAATCCGGAGTACATGCGTCCAAAGGACAGGGGCGAGGGCATGACGCTGCAAAGAGCGGATGCGGTACTGGAATTTCCGGATGACAGGCTTCCGGTCACAAAGGCAAAAGAGGTCACGAAAGCAGTGACAGAACTGATCGGGCTCGACCGCGGACAATTTACTCAGATTGCAATGCTGGCGCAGGGAGATTTTATGAAGCTTCTGTTTTCGAAAACTGAGGAGCGGAGCAAAATTTTCCGGGAAATTTTCCATACCAGACCGTATCTTGCGTTTCAGGAGAAATGAAAAATGCAAGCGGACAGACTGCAGGAACAGTATGAGGATGTCAGCAAAAGCATTTTGCAGTACATGAAGGATATCAGCTGTGATGAGGATGACGTGCTTGCTGCGGATGTGAAAAAGATCCGTGAGAGCAAAGCGGTGGTTCATGCGGACAAGGTTCTGGAACTTTTGGAAACTCTGACAAATCAGGATGCAGATTCGGTGAAAGAAAAGAAGAAGAATTTAACGAAGATCGAGAAAGATCTGGAAGAGCTGAACCAGAGAATCGGAAAGGCAGAGGCAGTGATCCGTGCAAAAAAGGAACTGGAAAAAGCGGAGCAGACGATAGCAGAGAAGACACCAACGCTGGAAGAACTGGAAATGGCACTGAAGAAAGAACAGGAAAAAGTGCCGGAAAGAGAACAGTTAACAGAAGAGATCGGAAAGAGGCAGGAAAAGCTTGCAGAGTATGACGAATTGAAAAAACTTCAGAAGCAGATTAAAGAGTTTGAAAAACAGATTGAGATATTAAAGGGCCGGGAAAGCCGGTATCAGGAAAAGAAAGCGCAGATGCAGGCGCAGCTGGAACAGAAAAGAAATTTACTGGAACAGCTGAAGGATGCGGAAATTAAAGTTCTGAAAGTTACAGCAGAACAAAAAGAGGTTTCAGTAAGAAAAGAAACGGCAGAAGACATTCTTATTCAATATAAAAGATACCAAAGACAGAAGAAAAGTGTGGAAGAGGCGCAGAAAGCATACCTTGTCATGCAAGAGGAATGTACAGAGCGAAAGACACAGCTTGCCTGGATGGAGAGGGCATTTCTGGATGAGCAGGCGGGGATTCTTGCAAAGGTTCTGAAAATGGGAAAGCCGTGTCCGGTGTGCGGATCGGTCCACCATCCATGTCCGGCACAGATGACAGAGGGTGCACCGGAGAAAGAAGAGCTTGAAAAATACCGGAAAGAGACTGCCGATGTGGAGAAAAAGACGAATGATGCAAGCTTTAAGGCAAATGAAAAGCTGGTGCAGTTAAAAGCGCTGGAAGAAGAAATCCAAAAGAGTGTGAAAAGTTTTGACAGCAGCATACAGGAAGAAGAGATTGAAAAATCGCTGGCGTTGATCAGTCAACAGATGGATGCCCTCGAAAAGTCAGAAAAGGAATTACAGAAAAAGCTGGAAGTAGCTAAAGAAGCAGTGGCAGAAAAGCAGAAGCTGGAAGCTGAGATCCCGGAACTGGAGCAGATGCAGAAAAAGCTTCAGGATGAAGAACAGGAGCGAAAGGATCAGCTCCTTGTGTCTGAGAGAGATAAAGCAAATGCAGAAGAGCAGGCTGTGAAGGTGCGTGGCAAACTGGAATTTCCGGAGAAAGCAGAAGCAGAACAGAAGATCAAAGAGCTGGATAAGCAGAAAAAAGAGATCGATAAGAATCTGAATGCTGCCCAGAAGGCATTCCAGGACTGTAGTCAGTCGGTAGAAGCGGCAAAGACGAAGAAGAAAACGCTGGAGAAGCAGATTGCAGGTAATAAAGAAACCGATATGGAAGAGCTTGTCCAGGCACGACAGGAAGTATCAGGTGCGAAAAAAGCGCTTCAAAAACAGATGGAAGAGATCAGGATCCGTTATGAGAACAATCTGAAAATCAGGAATGCGATCGACAAGCAGAGTGTAAAACTTCTGGAGCTTGAGCGGAACTGGACACAGGTGCGTGAGATTTCCGATACGGTAAACGGAAAAATCAAAGGCGGTTCCAAAGAAAAGATCAAATTTGAAACCTACATCCAGACCAATTATTTTGACCGGATCATTGCCCGTGCAAATACGCGGTTTATGGTGATGAGTGGAGGACAATATGAGCTGAAACGTCAGACTGATACGGATGACCGAAAGAGTCAGAGTGGTCTGGAACTGAATGTGATCGATCATTATAATGGTTCTGAGCGAAGCGTGAAGACACTTTCCGGCGGGGAATCCTTTAAAGCTTCTCTTTCACTGGCACTTGGACTTTCCGATGAGATTCAGGCATCGGCAGGAGGAATCCAGTTGGATACCATGTTTGTCGATGAAGGATTTGGTTCACTGGATGAAGAGTCACTGGAACAGGCGATGAAAGCGCTGAACGGTCTTACGGAAGGCAACCGTCTGGTGGGAATCATTTCCCATGTGCAGGAACTGAAAGCAAGAATTGATAAACAGATCGTGGTAACAAAAGAAAAATCAGGTGGCAGCAGAGTGGAACTTAAGATTGACTGATCTGTGCCGGAGAAGAATTTCGTGCTGAGATGAAGCGGAGCACCAATGGAGGTGGGGAAAATTCACCGAAACTGGAAGGAGAAGATGATTTTTATGAGCTGTTTTTTGCAGGACTGGAGCAGAAGGAAAATAAAAATCTAAATGAATAAAAATACTATGAAGAAATGGTTTTGACTTTCAGATATGCAACAAGTGTGTTAAGATAGGTACAGACTATTCATAAAATGTGCAAGAATATACAATTTGAAAAGAGCAAATATCAAAGGAAAAGGAGTAAAAATCATGCCAGTTTTGATTTTAAACACACATCAGATGAAAAAAAGTTCCAGGAATGTACTTATACAACATTCCGCTCGAATGAGACAGAAGCGACAGCGGAGAAACCGATGCTGGTTCTGGATAACAGCAACCGTAAATGGAAGCATCATTCCTGTGGTATTTTCACCAACCCGATCAAGAAGACATCCTTTGAATTTGACGAGGAAGATGGAACTGTAAGTGCGGACATTCTCCAGATCGATGCGAGATTTGTGAGCCTGATTAAATGGCTGGGCGAGAACCACATCAATGTCCGTCTTTCCGGTGAAAACCGTGCAGACGGCTATGCAGTATATAAGATCCGTGAAATCGCATTCGGTGGGGCAACCAAGCTTTCAGCTGAAGATGGTTTCCTACAGTTCATGATCGAGCGTCTTTTCGCAAGCAGTGCATCGACAGAAGAAGCAGTGGATGAGGAAATGGAAGAGGACGGCGACAGCATGAAGCTGACAAGCCTGCAGAGTATCACCGATTTTATGAACTGTGCAGGAAGAACCCTTCCGGACAATATCCGTCTGTGGGCAAGAAGAAACCTTGCTGTTGCAAGATCACATGAAGTGTCACCGGAAGAAAGAAGACATGCGCAGAGAGCTCTTTCAATCATGATGAATATTCAGTGGAAGAGCAATTATTTTGAATCCATTGATCCAGATGAGGCAAGAAGAATCCTGGATGAAGAACTTTACGGAATGGAACGTGTCAAACAGAGAATCATAGAGACGATCATCCAGATCAACAGAACGCACACTCTTCCAGCGTATGGAATCCTTCTGATCGGACCAGCCGGAACCGGTAAATCGCAGATCGCTTATGCAATTGCACGTATCCTGAAGCTTCCGTGGACAACTCTGGATATGAGTTCCATTAACGATCCGGAACAGCTTACAGGAAGTTCCCGTGTATACGCCAATGCGAAACCGGGAATTATTATGGAAGCATTTGCGGCAGCAGGAGAATCCAACCTGGTATTCATCATCAATGAGCTGGACAAAGCAGCATCCGGAAAAGGAAATGGGAATCCGGCGGATGTACTTTTGACACTCCTTGATAACCTTGGATTTACGGATAACTATATTGAGTGTAACGTTCCGACAGTTGGCGTATATCCGATTGCAACTGCCAATGAAAAAGATCAGATCAGTGCACCGATCATGTCCCGTTTTGCAGTTATCGATATCCCGGATTATACACCGGAAGAGAAGAAGATCATCTTCTCCAGATTTGCACTTCCGAAGATCCTGAAGAGAATGAGCCTTCGTCAGGACGAGTGTACGGTGACAGATGAAGGTCTTGATGTGATAATTGAACTTTACTCCAATACATCAGGAATCCGTGATCTGGAGCAGGCAGCCGAACATATTGCGGCAAATGCACTGTACCAGATCGAGGTAAATCATGTAAAAGAAGTTGTGTTTGACGGAGAAGCAGTGAGAGCATTGCTTTCATAAGAAAATTAAAATATGAAAATGTAAATGATGATACCAGGGGCAAAAGATTCTATTTCTGTTAATATTTATAGATGCAGTAAAATTGCAGAAGGAGCCGGAAAAGAAAAATAGGGTACGGGTGACTTTGCACTATGGAGATGAGATCCAGTCAATTGTGGAAGCTATTGCTGACACAATTGACGGTTTCGGGAGCTCATCGGAATGCCCAGTGCAACGGAACCCGTACCCTATTTTTCTTTTCCGGCGGTGCTTATCATTCTACCCTTGTCTATAATAACTCAGGAAATCAGAAATTTTTCCCACAGCTTCTTTCAGAACTTCAATTCGTGGCAGATATACTACCCGGAAATGATCCGGCTGTTTCCAGTTAAATCCACTTCCCTGTACGATCAGGATCTTCTTATCCTGCAGCAGATCCAGTGCAAATTTTTCATCATTTACAATGTTGAACTTCTTTACATCGATCTTCGGGAACATATAAAATGCAGCCTGCGGTTTGACGGCAGTGATTCCCGGAATGTCAGTCAGTGCCTTGTAAATATATTCGCGCTGTTCGTAAATACGTCCACCCGGAACGAGGTAGTCGTTGACGCTCTGATTGCCCCAGAGAGCGGTCTGAACGACAGACTGTGCCGGAACATTGGAGCAGAGACGCATATTGGAAAGCATCTTGATTCCTTCGATATAATCTTTTGCGATTGCTTTATTTCCGCTGAGAACCATCCAGCCAATACGGAATCCGGCGATCATATGGGATTTGGAAAGACCGCTGAAGGTGACGCAGAACAGATCCGGTGCCAGTGAAGCAATGGAAATATGTTCTTTTCCGTCCATAACAAGGCGGTCATAAATTTCATCTGAGAAAATGATCAGGTGATGTTCCCTTGCGAGATCAACAATCTTCTGCAGCACTTCTTTCGGATAAAGTGCTCCGGTCGGGTTGTTCGGATTGATGATTACAAGAGCTTTGGTACGGTCTGTGATCTTACGGCGCATATCTTCGATGTCCGGATACCAGTCAGACTGTTCATCGCAGATATAGTGAACAGCCTTTCCGCCAGCAAGTGTTGCACAGGCGGTCCACAGAGGATAGTCTGGTGACGGAATCAGGATTTCATCTCCGTTGTCAAGAAGAGCTGACATACACAGGTTGATCAGTTCGCTGACACCATTTCCGGTATAAATATCATTGATTGTGACATTCGGCAGCTTTTTGATCTGGGAGTACTGCATGATTGCCTTCCGTGCAGAGAAAAGTCCCTGAGAAGGAGAGTATCCTTCACAGTCGGAAAGCTGCTGACTCATATCATAGATGACTTCGTCCGGTGTGCGGAAACCAAATGGAGCCGGATTACCGATATTGAGCTTCAGTACGTGGGTACCGCGTTCTTCCATACGGGCAGCTTCTTCAACAACCGGTCCACGGACATCGTATAATACATTATCGAGTTTGGATGATTTTTTGAATATATGCATGGCAGAACTTCCTGCATTATCATTTTTGTCGGTTATTGTCTTTTTCATCGGTGTAGTTCCCCTTTTTGAAGAGTTTGAAGTTCCGACAGAACCAGAAGTCTTAGTGGTAGACGGAGCTTTTGGGGCAACGGAGTTGTTTTCCCGAGCAGTAAAGTTTTCCTGACTGTCACCGAGCAGCCAATCGGCATCTACGTGAAGCGTATCTGCCAGAAAATGGAGGATATCATTTCTCGGAACAGTTTTTCCGCTCACATACTGGCTTACATGGCTTTTACCTAATTTTACATTATTTTCTGCGGCGATATGAACCAGATCAATCTGTTTCAGGTTCTGTGCATACATCGCCTCTTTAAGTCTATCTGAGAAAGTTGTCATTTGAAAATCTCCTTTCAAACTAAAAAGTTCAATTTAAAAATAAAACAGTGAAGTTCAAAACTTAAATTGATTATAGCACTTCGAATGATTTGGTTCAATAACAAATATTATTTTTGGTTCAAAAAGTTTGATTCTAGCAACGGCACCCTGAAAAAAGGTGGTATCCAGCCAAAATTCAGATGCTCTGGTAACTGAGTTGCCGAGTAGTTCACAAATAATGATACGTATTACGTTTCAGGACGATAAAAGTTCCGGTAACGCATAAAGTTAAAAGTTCAGCAATTGCAACTGAACACCAGACTCCGTTGATTCCAAGAATAAGCGGGAGCAGAAGGACTATAGCCATCTGAAAGACCAGTGTTCTGAGAAACGAGATCAGCGCAGAGAGCAGACCGTTGTTCAATGCGGTAAAAAATGCAGAGCCATAAATATTGAACCCGTTGATCAGGAACGCAAAGCTGTACAGACGGAAGCCACTGCGTGTCAGTTCAAAAAGCCCCTGGTCATAACCGACAAACAATGTGGCGAGTGGTGTTGCAATGAGCTGCGCGATGATAAATAAGGAAACAGCCCAGGTTCCAATCAGCCTGATACTCTTGTGAAAAAGATTCTTTAGTTCATTCTGATTGTTGGCACCGTAGTGATAGCTGACGATCGGGGCACTTCCAATCGCATAACCAAAGAAGATCGAAACAAAGATAAAATTGACATACATGATCGTTCCGTAAGCTGCAACGCCGTCTTCACCGGCAAATTTCATGAGCTGCATATTATAAAGAGCATTTACAACAGAGCTGGAAAGATTGGTCATAAGCTCGGACGAGCCATTGGTACAGGTCTTTAATAAGATTCTGCCATGAAAATGTGTTTTTCCAAGCTTTAATAAGCTGGAATTTTTCCGTCCAAAGTAGAATAACGGGAAAAGTCCTCCGATAAACTCTCCGCATACAGTCGCAAACCCGGCACCGGGAAGCCCGAGGTGGAGTACAGCTACAAATAAAAAGTCGAGAACCATATTTGTCACGCCGGCGATCACGATTACGCGAAGTCCCAGATGTGGCTTTTCGGCAGTTACAAAAAAAACTCTGAAATACATTCTGGAGCATAAAAGCAGGCAATGAAATACAAAGAATACGTCCATATAAAATACAGTTGTCAAGAAGTGCACCATTTGCACCGAATAAAATGGCAACAGGTTTTACAAGGAACATACTCAGGATTGCGATAATGATTCCCCCGATAGCAGTGATATAGACGAGCATGGAAAAATACTCATTGGCTTTTTCTGTCTTTCCTTCACCAAGCGTCTTTGCAACGATGGCACTACCACCGGTTCCGATCATGAAGCCGAGAGCGCTGATGCCCATCAGGAAGGGCATGATCAGATTCACCGCTGCAAAAGCGCTTTTTCCAACAAAGTTGGAGACAAAGAGTCCGTCAACCACACTGTAAATGGATGTGAAAATCATCATTATAATAGATGGAAAAACAAATTGCAGAAGTTTTTTATAAGTAAAATGTTCGGATAATTGAATTTTCATAGTTTATAGATCCTCCTCAAGTTTAGAAAGCCTAGAACGTAAGGCATGATTATATTTAGCATTCAGGCGCAGAAGCTGTTCACATTCTTCGGGGCTGAAAGAAGCTAAAGTATCATTTTCAATCTGGATGAGAGGAAGCAGCTTTTCCTGAATAAGTTTCTTGCCGGAATCTGTAAGATGGATATGCATACTCCGTCCTTTTCCGGGAGAAAGAGTGAGATATCCGTCGGCCTGCAGTTTCCGGATGGATGAATTGATCGTCTGCTTTGGCAGGCAGGAAGCCTTGCAGATATCACGCTGCAGACAGTTATCACCCATATCAAAAAGTGCATAGAAAATCTCAAAAGCGCTGTCAGACAGATGCAGTCTGCGGGCAGCTTCGTGGTAAATTTCATTTGCTTCTTTATATAAGCAATTGTATTCTTTTAAATATTTGCTGATCAGTATAGTAGAATCCATAATTTCCTCCATTTATACAATTATATAGATGAATGAATTTTCGATCATACAAAGTAAGTCCGAAATCATACTTACAAGAGTATAGTCTGAAATCGGACTTATGTCAAGCGCTGATTTTGCAGGTGAAGGATGAAGCGTAAATTTTGCAGGTGAAGGATGAGGGAGTTGTGGATAATGCATAGAAGGTGTAGCTTTACATAAAAGAATAAGAACTGCTTTTGCATAATATAAAAGAAGATAACAGGTATACAACTGTGTGGATTGTATACATTTACAATACAAGTAATGTATAAACCAAAGTTGTATTGTCAGTTCATAAAAATTTTACACATAACACACAAAAAACTGGTTTTTATCGAAAAAAATAGGTTCGAATAATGGCATAATGCACAAAACAGATAAAAAATACTAGTTTTTGATGGGTGAAACATATGGTTACAATACAACTTTGGAAGAAAACTTTCTTGTAATTTCTTGAAAAAACCATAGTCAAAATAATATAATCAAAATCATCAAGAAAAACGGAGAAATGGAGGAGAAAATATGAAAAAAGATTTTCAAAAAAAGATAACTAAGCAAGCTACAATGGCAAGTGCATACAATGGTAGTCGGACTTGCTGCATGTGGTGGCAAGCGGAAAGTGGATCTTCTGACAAGAGTGCTTCAAAAATCAGACAAGATCAAAAATTGGTGTTTCTATTTGGTCTTCAACAGACGTACTTGGATCACAGTGTAAGAAGATTCTTGACGAAGCAGCAAAAAGCTCTTGATGTCGAAAGTACAGTATGTTGACCAGGGACATGTTTCTGAAAAAAGTTACAGCATCTGTAGAACAGCTTGCAGCAGCAGGATGCCAGGGAAATCATCATCTGTAACTCATCTGATACAGAAATGACATCTGCTATCAAGACATGTAATGACAACAAAGTTTATCTTGCACAGTTCTTCCGTGTAATCAGTGAAAAGAACAGCGCAGATATTTATCAGGCAGCTAAAGATTCTGATTACTACATCGGAGCTGTACATGAAGATGAACCGGAAAACGGTGAAGAACTTGTAAACATCCTTCTTGAAAAAGGAGATCGTAACATCGGTCTTATTGGCTGGGAGCAGGGAGATGCTACATGGCTTGGAAGATGGGAAGGTTACAAAGCAGGCGTTGAAAAATGGAATAAAGAAAACCCGAACGATAAGGCAACTCTTTCTGAACCACAGTATGCAGGTACAACTTCAGAAGGTGGATCAAAAGCAGCAGAAGCTTTAATGGCAGCAGATCCAGATCTTGATGCACTGATCCCAGCTGGTGGTGGTGGAGATCCACTTCAGGGAGCAATCGCAGCAGTTGAACGTGCAGGCAAGACAAGTGATATTGATATCGTTTCTACAGACTTCCTCCCAGACCTTGGAGAAAGACTTGAAAATGGATCTATGGCTGGTGAATCTGGCGGACATTACTGTGACCCGCTGATTTCCTTCATGATGGTTTACAATGCAATCAAAGGAAATTACAAAGACTTCGGTGGCAAATTCGAAGATGTTCCATTCCCATATCTGTATGTATCATCACCAGATGACTACAAAGCATATGAGAAATATTTCGTAGACCAGCTTCCATACACAGATGAAGAACTGGTTGATATGTCTAAACTCAGCATGGATGACTTAAAGGCAGCAGCTGCTAAGGTATCTATCGAAGATGCAGCATCACGTGCAGGTAACTAAGACTGACAAATAATAACGACTATTAACTCAGAAAGGGTGACGTCGCAAAGGCGATGCCACCTTTTCTAAATCAGAAATGACAATTATGAAGAGGTAGATAATATGGGCACTAGTAAAAAACTTTCAGGGAAAGTGATGGGATATCTGATCTTAATCGGTCTGGTCGTACTTTCCTGGCTGATCTTTAAAATCTTGACACCACATAACTTCGGTTCCTTTTCCAATATGCTCAATTACTTTCAGGCGAGCCTGATTGCTACCGTAGGTGCAGTTGGTTTTTATTTTGTAATGGTAATGGGAATGTTCGATTTCTCAATTGGTGCAAACATCATGCTTTCCGCAATCGTTGGATGTGTATTTGCAACCAGATTTAACATGGGCTATTTTGGACTTATTATTGGATGCGTTTATCGTTTCGCAGATATGCAGCAAAAGATTTTTTAAAGATCTTTATGAAGCGGTATGAAGTAGAGTTGGTTCGATATTGCTTAAGAATTGTATTTAATCACAGTAATGTACCATTTGATCTGAATTACAAAAAGCCATTTTTTGATAAATATTCAAAGATACGGATTGACCAGCTAGTGACGGCAAAGAATATTGATCATCTGGTAGATTACCTGAAGAATACAGAATATTACGCACCACTGTCAAGAATCCGACAGTCAGGGGCATCGACATTAGCGGATTATGAACTGGCATTGGATTTATATTATTTTTCTATGATGTGGAAAGAACGCAAGGGAAATTGGGATAAAAAAGATAAGGAAATGCTGACTAAAGAATTAGGAGCAAAGATCGATCTATTAAATCTTCAATGGATTTACCGAGCAAAGAAATATTACCATATGCTCGCACCAGATATTTACACATTGTTAATTCCGATTCAACATAAACTTTCGAATCAGGAATTTAAAGATCTGGTCGAAGCGCCATCAGTGGAAGAATTCAAAAGAAGATTAAATGAAACTTATTACGGAAAGAAATATGAGTTCGGAGAACAGGTGCAGATTGAGAGTATTGTGAATGAATGTGTGGAACATATCTTAACGATCGCTTACAGAAACCATCCGTATTCTCTGGCAAGTATACAACAATATTTATTTTTAAAGGAGGAAGAGATTTATAAGATCACCACGGCACTGGAATGTATTCGCTATGGATTATCACAACGGGAGACATTACAGTATCTGGTGCAAAAGCAACGACGTCAAGGAGGTAATGCATCATGATCGTAAAGATGAAATTCTTAAGCATTTCCGGACCGAGAACTGATATTGACAGGGTAAGTGCATCTTACCTTTCCAAATACGAAATGCAGCTGGAAAATGCGATCACAGAATTGAAAACGACAGATAACCTCATGCCGTTTATGGATGTGAATCCTTACAAAGAACCGCTTTCTAAAGCGGAACAGTATGTATTGATGCTTGCACAGCCAAAAGGAGAGATGGATACATCTCTTACGGCAGATGAGATCCTGACAATGATCAGAGATCTCAATCATGATTATCTGGACCTTAAGGCAAGGGAAGACCGGTTAAAGAAGCAGAAAGAAGAATTATTAGAAAAACTTCATGAACTTGAACCGTTTCAGCCTTTAGAGTTAAATTTAAAAGAAGTTTATGGCTATCAATATATGAAAGTCAGATTCGGACGAGTAAACGTAGAGTATTATCAGAAACTTGAAAAATATTTATTCGATGATCTCAATGCAATTTTTTTTAGAAGGAATCCGAAATGAAAATTATGTGTATGGATGTTATTTTGCGGCACATAAGGAGATGGGAAAGATTGATTCTACTTTTAAATCTTTGCATTTTGAAAATATCGCACTTCCAGACGATTACGAAGGAATGCCGGCAGAGATTTGCAGAAATTTAAGAAATCAGATCGATGAGATTGAAAAAGAAATCGAAAATGTCCAGAAACAGATGAAAGATTTCTTATCAGTCAAGGCAAAGAAGATTCGAGGAGCGAGATATAAGTTAGAAGAATTATCCAATAACTTCGATGTGCGTAAAATGGCAGCCTGTATGGAAAATGAAGAACAGGAAGATTACTACATTCTCTGTGGATGGATGAGTGAAAAAGATACACAGGCATTTATTGAGGAGACAAAAGATGATGATAGAATCACGATCATTGTTGAAGAAGGAAGAGAAAAATTCTTCGGTGATCCACCAACGAAATTACAGAATCCCAAATTCTTCAAACCATTTGAAATGTTTATCAGAATGTATGGACTGCCATCCCATGATGAGATGGATCCAACCATTTTCGTGGCACTGACTTATACCTTTATCTTTGGAGCGATGTTTGGGGATGTTGGTCAGGGATTGTGTTTGTTTATCGGCGGGGGATTACTATATAAGATCAAGAAATGGAATCTAGCAGGAATCATTTCTGTTGCCGGAATTTTTTCTACATTCTTTGGCTTTATGTTTGGAAGCTTCTTTGGATTTGAAGGAACGATCATTAAACCAATGTGGTTATCGCCAATGCATGCGATGATGAAATTACCGTTTGTTGGGCAGTTAAATACTGTATTTATCGTGGCAGTTGCATTTGGTATGGCACTGATCCTGCTTGCGATGGTGTTTCAGATCATCAATGCAAAGAAACGTGGGGATAAAGAAAATTTATTCTTCAGCCCAAATGGAGTTGCAGGACTTGTATTTTATGGATTCCTTGTCTTAACGATCGTGCTTTATATGACAGGTCATAAAACACCAGGAAATATCATGATGATCATTTTCCTTGGAATTCCAGTGATCATGTTCTTATTAAAAGAACCATTAGGACAGCTCGTGGAAGGAAAGAAACCAAAAGCAGAAGGCGGCGTTGGAATGTTTCTGGTGCAGGGATTTTTTGAATTGTTCGAGACGATGTTAAGTTTCTTCTCTAACACGATCTCATTTGTGCGTATCGGGGCATTTGCAGTGAGCCATGCGGCTATGATGGAAGTTGTTCTGATGCTCGGAGGGATCACAGATGGAGCAGGAAATCCAAACTGGATCATCATTGTTCTTGGAAATATTATCGTGTGTGGACTAGAAGGTCTGGTTGTCGGAATTCAGGTATTGCGTCTGGAATATTATGAAATGTTCAGTCGTTTCTATACGGGATCAGGAAGAGAATTCCATCCGTATGACAATCATGCAGGCAAGGAAAATTAGGAGGTATCGGTTATGACATTAGCAATCAAATTAGCGATCATCGCAGCATTAATCTTAAGTATATTTATTCCATTTGGTTATTTTCTTCATGGAGAGAGAACAAAGAAACGTTATAAACGAAGTATTGCATTTAACGCTTTTTTCTTCTTCGGGATCATTGTGATCGCCGGAGTGATGATGTTTGTCACAGATCCGGTACAGGCAGCACAAGCAGGTTCTGATGCAGGAATGGCTACAGGACTTGGATATCTGGCAGCAGCATTATCAACAGGACTTTCTTGTGTTGGTGGTGGTATCGCCGTAGCGAGTGCCGCAAGTGCAGCTTTAGGAGCAATCAGTGAAGATCCAAGTGCTTTAGGTAAATCACTGATCTTCGTAGGTCTGGCAGAAGGTGTATGTCTGTATGGATTGATCATTTCATTTATGATCATTGGTAAACTTGGATAGATCAGGAAGTGATAATTATGAAGATGTATTTGATCAGCGATAACGTAGATACATTGACAGGAATGCGGTTAGCCGGGGTTGATGGGATCGTAGTTCATGAAAGGGATGAATTAAAAGAAGCAATCGAGAAAGCTATGAGTGATCCAGAGATTGGGATCGTGCTTTTGACAGAGAAATTTGGAAGAGAATTTCCAGAATTGATCGACGAGATCAAGCTGGAGCGGAAAATGCCGCTTCTGATCGAGATTCCTGACAGGCACGGAACTGGACGGAAGAAAGATTTTATCACGTCTTATGTCAATGAGGCGATTGGATTGAAATTGTAAGCCGGCTGTAGAAGGAAGGTGACAACATTGACAGTAGAAGAAAAGATTTCACATATCAGAGAAGCTGCCATGGAAGAAGCAAGAGCCAGAGGAAATGAAATCATAGATCAGCATCAGAAGGCATTGGAAGGCGTGTTCAAAACACATAAACAAGAAGCTGTGATGCAGGCAGATACGAGGATCAAGACCGAAACAGCATCGGCAAGGCAGCAGTTAAATACAGTAACATCCAAAGGGCAGCTAAAACTTCGAAGACAATTAAGCCGAGTGCAGAATGAATTAAAAAATAAATTGTTTGAGGAAGTCCGGGAAATGGCAGAAGAATACATGAAAACCGAAGCGTATAAAGAATTACTTGTATCCTATATTGCAAAAGCGGCGAGATTCGCAGATGGGAATCCATTGACAATCTATATTAACAGTTCGGATGAGGACAAAAAAGAATTCCTCGAAAAACGAACTGGAATGACAGTAACAGTCAGCGAAGAAGATTTTCTTGGAGGAATCCGTTCGATTATTCCGGGAAGAAATATCTTGATCGATCATTCATTTTCAGGTGCTTTGGAGAAAGAATACGAAGAATTTACCTTTAAAGGGGGTGTGACAGGTGAGTAAGACTGAAACAATTTATGGAATTAACGGACCTGTCATTTATCTGGCTGGAAATACTGGATTTAAGATGTCAGAAATGGTTTATGTCGGCAAAGAAAAATTAGTTGGAGAAGTCATTTCTCTAGATAAAGACCGTACGACGATTCAGGTATATGAAGAAACATCAGGATTAAAACCGGGCGAGATCGTGGAAGCAAGCGGGGAGGCAGTATCTGTCACATTAGCTCCCGGAATCCTTGATAACATTTTTGATGGAATTGAACGTCCCTTAGAGAGGATCGCAGAAAATGCAGGTGCATTTATCACAAGAGGTATCAGCGTAGATTCGCTTGATATGGAGAAATTGTGGGACACAAAATTAGTTGTCAATGAAGGAGATGTTCTTCATGGCGGTGATATCTATGCCCAAGTGCAGGAAACAAGAGCCATCGTACACAAATGCATGGTGCCGCCAGATCTTACAGGAACGGTTACCTTTGTGGCATCTGATGGAGAACATGCGATCAAGGATCATATGATCACGTTAAGATTGGACGATGGAACGGAAAAACAGTTAACAATGATCCAGAGATGGCCAATCAGGGTTCCAAGACCTGTTCACGACAGGATTCCGGCATGTGTGCCACTGGTAACAGGCCAGAGGATACTGGATACAATGTTTCCGATTGCCAAAGGTGGAACTGCGGCAATTCCAGGTGGTTTTGGTACTGGAAAGACAATGACACAGCATCAGATTGCGAAATGGTCCGATGCGGATATTATCATTTATATCGGATGCGGGGAACGTGGAAATGAGATGACACAGGTATTGGAAGAATTTTCAGAATTAGTTGATCCAAAGAGTGGTAATCCATTGATGGACCGAACAACACTGATCGCCAACACATCCAATATGCCGGTAGCAGCACGTGAAGCATCTATTTATACAGGACTTACGTTGGCAGAATATTACCGTGATATGGGATATGATGTCGCGATCATGGCGGATTCTACTTCAAGATGGGCAGAAGCGTTAAGAGAATTGTCCGGTCGTCTGGAAGAGATGCCAGCAGAAGAAGGATTTCCGGCATATTTAGCTTCCAGATTATCTGCCTTTTATGAGAGAGCTGGAATGATGCACAACCTAAATGGAACGGATGGTTCTGTAACGATCATCGGTGCAGTATCTCCACAGGGAGGAGATTTCTCAGAGCCAGTTACACAGAATACCAAACGATTTGTCCGTTGCTTCTGGGGACTTGATAAATCTTTGGCTTACGCAAGACATTTTCCAGCGATTCACTGGTTAACGAGTTACAGTGAATATCTGACAGATCTCGGCGGCTGGTACAGAGATCATGTATCCCCCAATTTTGTGGACTATCGAAATCGTCTGATGGCGATCTTAAATCAGGAAAGTAGTTTGATGGAGATCGTAAAACTGATCGGTGGGGATGTTCTTCCAGATGATCAGAAATTAACGTTAGAGATCGCAAGGGTGATCCGATTAGGATTTCTGCAGCAAAATGCTTTCCATAAAGATGACACTTGCGTGTCCATGGAGAAGCAATTTAAAATGATGGAAGTTATTTTATATCTGTATCAAAAGAGCAGGGAACTTGTAGCGAGAGGAATGCCAATGAGCGTGCTAAAAGCAGAAGGGATCTTTGAGAAAGTCATTGCGATCAAATACGATGTTCCGAATGACAATCTGCAATTACTGGATCTTTACCGTAAACAGATTGATGATTTCTATGACGCAGTACTGGAAAAGAATGCATAAGGAGGCGGTCATTTTATGGGAATTGAATATTTAGGACTAAGCAGCATCAATGGTCCGCTTGTCATTCTGGAAGGAGTACAGGACGCATTTTTTGATGAGATCGTCGAATTTACGGTTGATGGAAAAACGAAAAAAATCGGAAGGATCATTGAATTATACGAAGATAAAGCGGTGATTCAGGTATTTGAGGGAACGGAAAATATGTCCCTTGATAATACAAGAACAAAATTAACTGGACACCCGATGGAAGTCTCTCTTGCACCAGATATGCTAGGGAGAACATTTAACGGAATCGGAAAACCAATCGATGGATTAGGACCACTGATCACCGATGTCAAACGAGATGTCAACGGTCTTCCATTAAATCCGGTCCGCAGAAAATATCCAAGAAACTATATCCGTACAGGTATTTCAGCAATTGACGGATTAACAACACTGATCCGTGGACAGAAACTTCCCATCTTCTCAGGAAACGGACTTCCACACGATCAGCTGGCAGCCCAGATCGTAAAACAGGCATCTCTTGGTGATGGTTCAGATGAGCCATTTGCGGTAGTCTTTGGAGCAATGGGTGTCAAACATGATGTTGCGGATTTCTTTCAGAAGACATTTGAGGAAAGTGGTGTTGCAGATCATGTATGTATGTTCTTAAATCTTGCAAATGACCCAGTTGTAGAACGATTGATCACACCAAAAGTAGCCTTAACTGCAGCAGAATATCTTGCATTTGACTGTAATATGCATATCTTAGTTATCCTGACAGATATGACATCGTTTGCGGAAGCGATGCGTGAGGTATCTTCATCGAAAGGAGAAATTCCATCCAGAAAAGGATATCCAGGATATTTGTACAGTGAACTTGCAACATTATACGAACGTGCAGGAATCATCGAAGGAGCAGAAGGTTCGGTCACACAGTTACCAATCTTAACTATGCCAAATGATGATATCACTCATCCAATTCCTGACTTAACCGGTTATATTACAGAAGGGCAGATCGTACTGGATCGTAACTTAAACGGACAGACCATTTATCCACCAATCAGTGTTTTGCCATCGCTTTCTCGTCTGATGAAAGATGGAATCGGAGAAGGATACACAAGAGAAGATCATCAGGATCTTGCAAACCAGTTATTTTCCGCTTATGCGAAAGTGGGAGAAGCAAGAAACTTAGCATCTGTTATCGGAGAAGATGAGTTATCCCCAATTGATAAAAAATATCTGGAATTTGGAAAGGCATTTGAGGAACGATATATCGGTCAGGGGCCGGAAGAAAACCGTTCCATGATCGAAACATTGGATCTTGGATGGGAATTATTAAAGATCCTGCCAAGAGAAGAATTGGATCGAATCGACACGAAGATCATCGATAAATACCTGCCAAAAGAGCAGGAAAGCTAAAGGTGGTGAGATTATGGACCCACGAGAATTCCCGACCAAAGGAAATCTGATCGCAGCCAAGAACTCTCTTACATTGGCAAAACAGGGTTACGATCTGATGGATAAAAAAAGAAATATCCTGATTCGTGAGCTGATGGATCTAATCGATGAGGCGAAAGATATTCAGGAAGAGATTGATACAACATTTACAAGAGCGTATGCATGCCTTCAGAGGGCGAATATCCAGCATGGGATCAGTAAGGTAGAAGAACTTGCCTATACAGTTCCGATCGAGGACTCGATACAGATTCAGACAAGAAGTATCATGGGAACAGAGATTCCACATGTGAAATATGATGCACATGAGAATCAGTTGACATATGCGATGGATGGGACATTTGAATCAATTGATGTTGCCAGGGAAGCGTTTCGGCAGGTGAAGGATCTGACAATTAAATTGTCAATGGTTGAAAACGCGGCGTATCGTTTAGCAACTAGTATTAAGAAAACGCAGAAGAGGGCAAATGCGTTGAAGAATATTACGATTCCGACTTATACCGGGTTGGTTTATAAGATTTCGAATGAGTTGGAAGAGAAGGAAAGAGAGGAATTTACACGGCTTAAAGTGATTAAGCGGATGAAGCAGAAAGGATGAATTTAATCCAAACAAAAGGACAGAAGATTGCCCTCAATCATCAATCTTCTGTCCTTTATGACATTTCCATGAAATCACATCTCCATAGCTTTCAAAAAGAAATCCTCACTACCAAAATTTCCAGATTTCAATATAAGCTGCAAATACCTATTTTCTTCAGGAATTAAAACAGGAACCCCAGGGCAGATTTCCTGTCCAATATAAAAAGAGGAATACCCTAATCCTGTAGTAACAGCTCCAGAGGTTTCTCCACCAGCAACAATGATCTTATGATAGTTATGATCCTTTGCATAAACAGCAATAAAAGACAGAATAGATTCTATTTTCTTAGCTGCTGTATAAAATGCAGGGGATTTTTTTTCTGTTTTAAAATCTTTCAACACAGCATCACTATATATTAACAATGGACTTTTCTGCGCATCAATAAGTGATGTAATGTAAGTTAGATCATAGTAGTCGAGAAGGAAATCCATAACAGGCCCAATATTTCCTTTTGGGGTAGAATCAAAAGTAGAGCAATATTTATAATATAAATGTTCTACCTGATACTGTTCTAAAAACAGCAGGACATCATGAACTTTCTTGATTGCATCAGATACAGGAACACTGCGTATTTTCAAAGCAAAAACTACACAGTCACAATCAGGAAGCATTAGAGGAATTCCTGTTAATAAGACAACATTTGCGTGCTTCCGTTTCAGAAAACTTGCAGCATCGGCTCCGCCTGTGAAATCATCTGCAATCACAGCAAGTTTAATACGATTCATAAGTACACCCCTTCCATCAACAAACGATATGATTCTAATAAACGATATTACTTAGGAAGAAATTGTGTAAGATCAGTTTCTTCATCGTAAACACGCAGCATTTCAATATTTTTGATCTCAAAAATAAGAAGATCAACCGTAGTCAGTGTTGGAGTATATCCTTTTACAATGTGGCCACCAAAGACCTGACCAGAAGCATCACACATTGTCGCATGAAAATGTGTGTCATAGTCATTGTTATTTTGACAAACAACACCTGTTCCATTTAGAAATTCTACTGGACCGTCTTTTTGAAGAACATCGCCATATCCAGCACCAACTTTCGCATCTTCTTTTGGAACAAGATTCATATAACCACATTTTTTGAAACTTCCCAAACAGGTAACGTAAGCATGTTTAATATCATTTTTTTACATACTTCTTCAATACCTTCGATCAAATCTGTGTCGGGCAGTAATCTTGCAGCAACTGTTTTACCTGTAGTTCCGCAGGCATCATGAAAACGTATCATAATAAAATCCTCCTTACCAAGCTCTATTTTCCTGATCAAATAAATTCACATAATGTTCCAGACGGTCAGAATATCCCTTGATAAAAGACGGAATCAACTGCCATTTATCAAAGTTTTTATCTTGAATAAAAGTTTCTAATTCTTCTTTCCCGGCAACGACAAGTTCTGTTGCAAGGTTGACTTTCTGAATACCATTTTTTACAGCTTTTCTTAAATTTTCATCACCAGTTCCACTTCCACCATGTAATACAAGTGGTATATCTACAACATCGGTAATCTGTTTTAACAGATCAAAATCGATGTGAGGAGTGCCGTGATAACGTCCATGAGCAGTTCCGATTGCTACAGCAAGACAGTCAATTCCTGTCTCTTCAACAAATTTTTTCACCTCTTCAGGCTTTGTAAAATGATCAGAAACATCGGAAGAATAATCTTCACTCTGACCGACATGGCCTAATTCAGCTTCTACACTGATATTAAGAGGACGGCACATTTTCACAGTCTCTTTTGTCTGTGCGATATTATCTTCATAGCTTAAAGAAGAACGATCGACCATAATGGAAGTAACACCATAATTATCTTTTTTTGCTCGATCAAGAATTTCCTTCATTGTAACTAACATAAATACCTCCTTCGTAAAAAATATTTTCGCAAAAGTCAATAAAAAATAGATGAAATAAAAATATATTTCATCTACATAAAAATTCATATCTAAAATTTAGTTTCGCTAAGCAATAATTCTACATCGTTTATCTGAGTTGGCAATTTATCATCAAAATTAAAGAGAGGATAATTTTTAATAACATAAATGAGAGCATCATTGACAGCGAGTTCTAATAAATGAGAATCAGCACGAACATTTTGATCATGCATTTCATTCGTGTCGTTAATCTGTAAAATAGCATCTGAAAAATCCATGATCTGAGAGTTTGGATCAGCAGTGATCACAAGAATCTTCATTTCTTTTTTCTTAGCAAGGGAAAGCGCTTTTAAAAACCTGTGTTGAAGCACCAGAACGACTGATCGCAATTACAAGATCAGAAGCAATCGGGATTGTATTTCCAGCCCCTATAATATGACACATTCTGGCTTCACAGATCAATTTTGCAGCACAGAGCAGATCATTTGTAGAGATGAAACTTGAGAGTGAACGAATGCGGTTTGCACAAGCAGAAAATATTTTTTCACTTGTAAGTAAGGGGGCATTGTTTAACATATCATTGTCTTTTTATGCGACATCATTTGAAAGAAGAAGCCGCATTTGGAAGAAACCATTATACCCTAGATGTTTTGCCATTCTGACAATGGAAGCTTCACTTGCATGAGCTTTTTTAGCAAGCTGTGAGATATTAAGAAGGGTTACTTCTTCAAGATGATCAAGGATATATTGTGCAGTTTTTTTCTCTGCAGGAAAGAGTTCTTCAAAGTATGTTTAATATTTTCGATGACTGATGTTTTTATAATTTGCATGGACAGCTCCTTTCTGATACTAAGAAAGTTAACACGAATTATAAAGTGTGTCAATTTGATATCTTTCAAAAAGTGGAAATGCGAAAAGTGGAAATGTGGAAATTCAAAATGCGGAAATGGAGGAAAATGTGGAAATATAAAAGCGGAAGTACCTTTGGTTTGGAATAGACTAAAAACTATAGAAATGTCACAAAAGAAATCATATAATAAACCCATCGAAAGACAAAAGTGACAAAAGAAAGGAGCCAAGTCATGAAATTAAAAATGGTAGGTCTTGGGAAAATGGGATTTAATTTAGCCCTGAATATGAAAGACCACGAGGTTGATGTAGAAGGATTCGATGTAAATGAAGAAGCCAGAAAGAAGGCTGAAGAATCTGGAATTAAATCATATGAAACTCTAAAAGATCTGGTATCTGCGGATCAGAAAGATGTGATCTGGGTTATGTTACCAGCTGGAAAGATCACAAATTCAGTATTAGATGAATTAAGTGGTTTATGTAAAAAAGGAGACATCGTGATCGATGGTGGAAATTCAGATCATCGAGACAGCTTAAAGACAGCAAAGAAGATGGAAGAGAAAGGAATTTATTTCTTTGATATTGGAACAAGTGGAGGGGTTTACGGAGCAAGACACGGAGCAAGTTTTATGTGTGGAGGAGATCCGGAAGTATTTAAAAATGATCTTCAGGAAATGTTAGAAAGCATTGCAACAACAAACGGATGTCTTTACACAGGAAAAACAGGAAGTGGTCATTATCTTAAAATGATTCACAATGCAATGTTATATGGATACATGCAGACATTAGGAGAAGGATTTGAACTTCTTGAAAAAAGTGAATTTGATTACGATCTGGAACATGTTGCAGATTCACTTAGTAAATCAAGTGTTATTAGAGGATGGCTGTTAGAACTTGCAGCAAATGCATTTAGAAAAGATCCAGATCTAGAAAAGATCAAAGGAGTTGTTGGAGCAAGTAAAACAACAGGATGGACAATCGAGTCTGCTTGTGAACTTGGAGTTCCAATCCCAATTATTTCTACTTCACTGATGATGCGTTTAAGATCAAAACAGGATGATTCATTTTCAGCGAAAGTGATCGCATCTTTAAGAGATGAGGTTGGAGGACACAAAGCTCAGTCAAAATAAAGGAGAAATTATATGTGGTTTTACAAGATTGAAAGAGATGAAAAAAATAAATATATCAATATCACATGGAATACGACAATGACATACATCAAAAGTATTCTAGGAGTTGTCGGTGTAGGAGCATGTTTGTTTAATCTTGTATGGCTTGCAGCAATATGCTTAACGATTTTAGCTGTGGCACTGACATATTATTTATATCGATATGGAAATCTAGTTCGAATACTTCATAGCCATGAACAAAAAAGGGATTAGAATATACAGGTAGCCAATATTCATTTAAAGATCCATTGATCGTAACAATTCCGCAGGTGAGAAATATATGAACAGACAAGAAAATTTAATTCAGATTCTTTTAAAAGCAGAAAAACCACTTACAACACAAGAATTAGCAGAGCAGATTAAATGTCAGCAGCCGGACAATCCGATCTGATCTTGAAAAAATAGAATCAGAAATCCTGGTTCATTCCATGAAACTTGAAAAAGAAACCAAGAGTTGGTATTTGGATTGAAGGTACACAAGATGAAAAAGATGCATTGTTTCTTGATGTAAAAGGAGAACATGACTTAGTAGAGTCTTATTCGAAAGAATACCGAAGAGGCTGCATTTTAGTACAGATATTGCTGTCAAAAAATAAAATATATCCATATAAATTACAGAATAATCTTTATGTAAGCAAGTCAACAATTGAAAAAGATCTTCAGGAGATCTCAAAATGGCTGGAGAAATATGATCTTAGTTTAATGAAGAAACCAAGTATAGGTCTTTATGTCAGTGGAGATGAAGAAAATATTCGAAATGCAGTTGCTGCACTAGCAGGTGAACTGAGTGAAAAAAATCAGTCCATTGAAAGCTTGATGGAAACATATTTGGATATAGATGTTAAGGAAATCGAAGACATTATACATAACTGGAATGACAATTATAATATGCACTTAAATGAAGTGAATATAAACAATCTGGCTTTTCATGCATCGGTTATGTTAATGAGAATAGGTAAAAATAAAGCATTATTAATAGAAAATTCAAAAGCCTTGGATAGTGAGACATTTTCTTATAAAGAAGAGTTCGACATCCTAATAAATGAACTTTCAACATATGGAAATTGTGAGATTCCAAAAGATGAAGCAGATTATCTTCT
>ENA-OQBD01000345-OQBD01000345.1-human-gut-metagenome-genome-assembly--contig:-NODE-345-length-25704-cov-7.321422_pt1 | contig 25704 bp, 30 predicted proteins | sample MGYA00242742_ERZ504543 | MGnify/ENA primary metagenome ERZ504543 (study PRJEB26092, sample SAMD00036239) | human gut metagenome | host: Homo sapiens | study: EMG produced TPA metagenomics assembly of...
TCTGAAACAGTTGGAATGGGCGACTCAAAAGAGTCAGATTGAAAACCAACAACGTAAGAAAAATAGAACAAAATACAAAGGATTGGAGATTTAGACTATGAAAAAACAATTTTATGATGAAAAAAATTGGAATGAGCTATACATTGCATGGAGATTACTATTTGCCGGATCTGGTTTTAAGAGAAGAAGAGCCGACATATGGAAAGTATGGAATGTTACGAAAGCAGTTCTTAAAAGAACACAGATCAGCAAGATATCAATACATGTTATTGACCGGAAAATTGAATGAACATCTGAATCAGATCGATCAGGAAGTCAGAGAACAGGTGGAAACGCTTATGGAACAGATGACAGAAAAACAGGGTGTAACTGAAAGAATTAAAGGCACAGGATCAGATGAAGTGGGTTAGGTTAATGAATAATATAAAAGCCAGTGCAGAAGAGATTATATTGAAAAACATGGTATATGTGTGAGATCGTTCTTTTACACTTTTGTATATATTAGAATAGCACTTTAGAAAGCACTATGGTAAAAATAAAGTGAAGGTAAACCGGAATTTGGAGGATTGAATTATGTGGAATGAATTAGGTATAAGTGGAGGAACCGCAATTGTTATTTTTGATTGCGCTGTATTTCGTTATCAAATGGGCAGTGAAAAATGACATCAAAGAAGCCTACAGTGCAATCACTGGAAAGAAAACTGTTGAAGATATCCAAAACGAAAAAGAGCTGAAAGAACTTGGATTGGATTCAGAAGATCAATAACTTCAAGTTTGTGGAATCGACTGAAAGGAAGCATTACATGTTCTATATTTATATTATTTTTGACTTTGCAATGGCAGTGATTATGCTTTTATTTGGAATATGGTTTTATAGGTCAAAAGGACAAGCATCCAAATTCTTGTCTGGTTATAATATGAAATCAGCAGAAGAACGAAAAAAATATGATGAAAATGCTATGTGTAAGGCATATGGGAAGAGAATGATGTTTATGTCAATTCCTTTTATTGCTGGAATGATTATAGATATTTGGCATATAGGAATCGGTTGTTTAATTGCATGGGTGATATGGTTTGTTATGTTTATTCTGCTACTTATGGATAGACATAAAAGAGAAGGTTAATTTATAGAGGAATAGAATGCTTTTGGGGTGAAAATACCGTTTATTTGTTTTAGACATACGATGTCCGGTTGAAAATTAGCGGATTCTCGTTTTATGTCGTGGTAATTTTGATACATATTGGTAAGCTGTAAGTGGAAGAGAGGTAGAGACATGGACACAAAAAAGATTGGAGCTTTTTTAAAGCAATGTCGTAAAGAAAAGAATCTTACGCAAGAGCAGCTTGCCGAGAAGTTTGAGGTATCTGCAAGAACAGTTTCCAGATGGGAAACAGGAATAAATATGCCAGATCTCAGTATACTTGTTCAACTTGCTGAATATTACGATGTTGAGATGAGAGAGCTCCTGGATGGAGAAAGGAGCCAGACTATGAATAAAGAGATGAAAGAAACACTGGACAAAGTTGTGGTGTATGAAGGATGGGTGAAACAAAAAGCATTAAAGGCTGGAAATCTTGCATTTGCATCAATGTTTGTGATTAGCGTGTTAGCGATTATTATTCAGATGTTATTAACTGTGGATATTCGCTTGGTTTTAGGAGAGACAGCAACTGCTTTGGTAGGAGGAATCCTGTACGCCTCTATTATGGTGTATAATGGAATATGGGATAAATGTTTGCCAAAAAGTGCTACTATATGGCGAGATTTTCTCACCAGTGTGATATGTACAGGAATTTTTACAGTCATCTATGGCATATGTTTATTTAGAATGGGAGCTACAGAAACACAGGTAACACAATTAGCATTGGGATTTCTGATTGGTATTACTATTGTGGCATTTATTGTTCTTAGGCTCTTGGCATTTATTAATCGAAAAAGAAACCAGAATTCGTCAAATATTCAGGAGAAAAAGGAAACTTCCATATCTAAGGCAGAATGGACAAAAATTTATAATGCACAGAATATAGTAGAGACAGAACAACTCGTAGAAATGTTAAAGCAAAATGGAATAGCAGCTTTTTCACAGGAAGCAGGTGCGAATGTTGCAATGCATGGGGCACCAGGATTTGGAATATATGGTGTGGATATATTCGTGAAAACCGATGATGCAGAGAAGGCAGTACAGTTGATCAAGGAGATTAATAACCAAGAATGAAGAAATTTTTTGACATTTTCACACATGCGTGCTAATATGATTATAGAAAAAGAGTGCTACCGATAGACGGTTAGTCCACATACTTAATTGATTAAAAATAACCGTTCAGTTTGCGAGGCTGGGGCGGTTATTTTTGTGTCTTGTTATTATCTTTGCCGAATGTGTATCCGGCACAAAAGCAGGTGATGCCGAAGCTCACGACTGCAATAAAGTCCACAATACTCATTGGCTTAGCCCTCCTTTCCAGTGGATTCTCTTTCGAGTTTCTATGTAATCAGAGGGTCACAGTCCCTCTGCTGAAGGACTAACCGCCTACCGTTATGATAGCACCCATGTTTCGATTATAACAGTCAAGGTGGGAATCTGCAACCGGAAAGTTGACAGCTCATGAAAATCTGGCTGTGATACCGTTTTGATACTAAAAAATGAAGAGAACAGGAATATAGCGTAGAAATCCTATAACACAGGACAATAAAGACACGAAAATCACAGAAAATAATGAGATTTTAAGAACCTCACAAACGTGAAGGTGGACGTACTGTAGGATCAGGACGTGTTGCTACAATCATCGAGTAATCGTTAATTAGTATAACATCCTAATTTAATATATATTGAGTACCGCAAGGTACATTGTGTCCAAACGTAAGATACCCCGGAACCGTAAGGTTTCCGGGGTTTTTCTGTACTCTAAGAAAAGAATTGTTCGTAAATTTATCAGATTAGAAACAGTGAAATATTTATCAGCAAGATGAAATACGGATAAATTTAAAATTGAAAAATAAGGCTTGCGGTGCCAAAACGGTGCCAAAAAGAAACTCCTGCGAATGTTTGCTATTCACAGGAGTAATTTTTTTACCAGCCTTTGATCTGTTTGATCTGTTCAGCACGTTCTGGATCACGATGATATTGCAGTTTCAGACGGATTGTTACCACAATATCCAGCTTTTAAAAGATGACAAGGAGCAGGCAGTTAAAGATAAAGAGAAAGCTGAGAAGCGTGCGGAAAAAGCCGAGAAAGATCTGCATAGCCTGGAAGAATGCAGAGAACGGTTACAGCCGGTAATGGATAATGTCAGCAAAGAAATAAAGGAATATGGAACAGTGAAAACTCTACTTCCAGAAGCTGGTGCATTGGAACGTGCAACAACTTACCGGGATAAGAAAATAAAACCACTGTTTACTCAGGTGAAAAATAAAATTGCTGCGATGGCTGCACAGGTTAAAGAACTTGCCGAAGAAGTAGAAAAATGGAAACACAAATATCAGAAAACAAAGCAAGCATATAACCAAATACAAAGAGAGCTAAATACAGTGCGTGAAGAAAAAGAACAGTTATTTGATGAAAAACAACAATTGCAGGATGTTTCTGATAGATATGACCGGGTAGTGCGTGTTCTTGGAGAAAATGCTGTAGATGATGCGGTACAACAGGATATACAGGAGCAGAAGGCATTAGAAGAAAAGCGACAAATGGAGCAAATGCCAACAGGAAGTATTCACGAAAGACTTGACTGGGGAGCTGACGGCACATCTGAACCGAGTCGATCAGGAGACCAGAGAGCAGGTGGAAACCTTGGTAAAGCAGATTGAGGAAAAACAAGGTGTAACGGAACAACTGAAAATGCAGGATCTGATGAAATGGGTTGGATTGATAAATAATATAAAGGCATGTGCGGAGGAAATTGTGTTGAAAGAGAGCGTGTATATGTGAGCAGAAAGGGCAGTCGGAAGGCTGCTCTTTGGCAATCTAAGAATAGAGTTATGGGATAGAATATGATAAAATGTGAGAGATAAATCGGTATTTATCAGAAAACGAGGAATAGTTGAAATGGAGGCGCTATAATAACATGAAGATTGAAGGGAACCAGAAAGAACTGGATGCAATGGTAGAATTTCATAAGGGAAACCGTGTCGATGGGCTGAGACTGCAAGAAGAATTTGCAGCGGAATTTCGTAAGGAGTATAAAGACAAAGATCACTGTCCTTGCCTGAAAGCCTGTCGTTATCACGGAAACTGTAAGGAATGTGTAGCAATCCACAGAGCGCATCAGGAACATGTTCCTAATTGTATGCGACCATTGATTAATAAAAAATTGAAATTGATGTCAGAATTAACAGAGCATACCTTGGCAAATGAAATAGAAGCTCCACATGAGATTTTAAGAAAATAGGCAAGTCAAATTCCAGTTTGTATAATTGAAAAAATGAAAAACGCATAGACAACTGTGTCTATTAGTGAAAATACGACATTTCTCGCTTTGTGTCGTGTTATTTGCAGATAACAGATTCTATATTTGATGATGAAAGGAGGAGTTGAGGTGGACCAAGTAAAAATCGGGAATTTTTTAAAAAAACTTCGCAAAGAAAAAGGCATTACACAGGAGCAGTTGGCAGAAATATTAAATGTCTCTGGAAGGACCGTATCCAGATGGGAAACCGGAAACAATATGCCGGATATCAGTATTCTTGTGGATATTGCAGATTATTATGATATCAGCATTCCTGAGATTATCAGTGGAGAAAGGAAAAGCGAGATGATGAACGAAGAAGAAAGAAAAATTGCTAAAACAATGTCAGATTATGCAACTACAGAGAAAGAGAAGATTTTTAAGGAAATGAAGCTCCAAAGTGTCATGGGAGTTTGTGCATTGGTTCTATACTGGATTCTGCATGAAACAGGTGCATATATGTATAATGATGTGTTAGGAAAGCTTGCCGGCTATTGTGAGACCTTGGTATCTGTGTCAGTCATAATGATGGCAGCATTTACGACAGGATCTTTAAGCAAGGTGCGGAGCAAGAGTAGGAAAGTTTTTGTGTTCGAAAATTTCCCAAAACCTATGCAATTAGTTGTAACAGCAGTTGTTGCTTTTGGTGGAGCTGCTGTGATCAAGCTGGTACTGGTGTATTTTTTCGGCTTATAAGTATTTTCAAATTCGTATTACATACTATGGAAAAAGAACTTTTTGACATTTTCACAGATGCGTGATAATATGATTATAGAAAAAGAGTGCTACCGATAGACGGTTAGTCCGTTTTACTATTTAGAATATCTATCAAAGATAACCGCTTAGTTTACCAGACCAGGGCGGTTATTTTTGTGGTTTATGATTATCTTTGCCTAATATATATCCGATACTAAAGCAGGTTAAGCCGAAGCTCACTACTGCTATGAAGTCAACAATACTCATTGGCTTATCCCTCCTTTCCAGTGGATTCCCTTTCGGGTTTCTATGTAATCAGAGGGTCACAGGTCTCCGTTTCACTTCGGTCGTTGCAAAACGAGTGCCACTGGCACTCTGCAACCCTCTGTTGAAGGACTAACCGCCTACCGTTATGGTAGCACCCATGTTCTGATTATAACCGCCTGAAATTGTCGGTGCAATATAAAATTGGCAGAGCAGAATCCAGCAACTGTAGAAGAAAATTTTTTGAGTATTTTCCGGTGCCAAAACGGTGCCAAGAAATCAGGCGAATAAAAATACATGGTGTAAATCAGCCGTTTTTCACTGTATTTTGGAGAGAAAATCATAAAAAATATGAGGTGAAACGGGATTAAAGTATCGCGAGGGTGGACGTATTGTAGGATCAGGACGTGTTGCTACAGTTATCGAGTAATCGTTAATTAGTATAATATCCTAATTTAATATATATTGAGTACCGCAAGGTACATTGTGTCCAAACGTAAGATACCCCGGAACCGTAAGGTTTCCGGGGTATTTTTACGAAAAATATTCATAAAATTTCTGTTTTATGGATTCAAGAAATACCAGAATTCATGCCCCTGGCATACGATATATCTTTCCAGCCATTCATTAAAAGGGATATTAAAACGATCAGTATCTGGAGCTGGATAGCATAGGTAATCGTCTCTGCCTTCTGATACAGCCTGAAGATCCATGGTTATATCGCCGATGTCCTGTAAGCAAAGAACAGGAAGATGATATGTAAACTCCGGATCAGATAAAATAGGCGTACTATTCCAAGATTCCTTTTCTTTGAGCGCTCTTTTTAAAGAATAAATGGTACAGCTGACTAAAGAACTGCCTTCCTCTCCGCAAAAAAGTTCCATGCCATTTGAGCAGGATAAAAAAGCTTTGTATGAGGCAGGAAGTTTCATATTGGGAAAATATTTTTCAAACAGCTGAAATTCTTCAGGTGTTACAGGAGGGTTAAATTTATGAGTTACTTTTATAGGTTCATCGCCTAAATGCCACTGATAGACCCATCCATTATTTTCCATTTCATATTTTAGATTGTTGAAAATTCTGTAGATTGCACGGATGTCTTCCATTACATATATGCTCCTTGATCGATGTGATATTGTAAAGATTCATATGTCTGCTTTATTTGATAACGGAGAGTAATTATAGCATGCTTAAAAGTTTTTTCAATGCTTTTTTGTGCAGAATTTACCAAAACCCTCTCGACTTTACATCACGTTAATGCTATACTTATACAGTTGTTTAACGTTTTAAAGCAAAAAATAAAAGCGAAAATACAGGAAAGAAGATAGAAAATGAAGATCGTTGTATGTATGAAGCAGGTACCGGCAACTTCCAAGGTTGATATCGATCCGGAAACCGGTGCCATGAAACGTATGTCCGGTGAGACAAGGACTAATCCATATGATCTGTTTGCACTGGAAACAGCCCTTGCGATCCGGGAAAAAACAGGCGGAACTGTAACCGTTCTTACTATGGGACCGCCTCAGGCGGAAGAGATGATCCGGGATGCTTATACCATGGGTGCTGATGAGGGCGTGATTCTTTCAGACCGAAAATTTGCGGGAGCGGATGTTCTGGCAACCTCTTATGCGTTAGCACAGGGAATCCAGGTGATCGGCGGTGCAGATCTGATCATCTGCGGAAGACAGACCACAGATGGTGACACAGCCCAGGTTGGTCCGGCCATTGCAGAGCATCTGACCATCCCACATGCTGCATGGGTAGCTGAGATCATGGACGTTAATGAAAAAAGCATTCAGGTCCGTCAGGATCTTGTCAGTGTTTCCCAGGTTTCCGAGATTCCGTATCCATGTCTGCTGACTATTGATAAGGATACCTGCGTGCCACGTCTGCCATCCTATTTATTAAAGAAGGCAACTGCAGACCGTCCGGTACGGATCTTAAGCTTTGAAGATATGCCGGATCAGGATCTGAGCCGTTACGGACTGATCGGTTCCCCCACCTCTGTGGAAAAAAATGTTTGCGCCGGAGGAAAGTGAAAAACAGGTTTATCTGGAAGGAACTGCAAAGGAAAAAGCAGACAAGCTTGTTGCTCTCCTGACCGGAAAGAAGATCATATAGGGGGAAGCGGAACATGGAATTTTTAAAATTTGATATAAACAAATGCGTACTCTGCGGAGTATGCGTGGAGAAATGTCCTTTTGGGGCCCTCACCATAGAGGGAAATGGAATTGTTGTAGGCGATGCCTGTCGTATGTGTGGGCTTTGCGTTCGTAACTGCCCGGAGAAAGCCATCCGGTTTGAGCAGAAGGCGAAATCCTTTGACAAGGATAAATGGAAAAACTTTCTTATCTATGTGGAGCAGGAGAGAGGAGAGATCCATCCGGTTACCTTTGAGCTGATCGGAGAAGCAAGAAAGATGGCTGTCAAAGTCGGTTATCAGGTTAACTGTGTGATCGTCGGAGGAAAAGGAACAAAGGAAAATGCAGAAAAGCTTCTGCCGTATGGCGTAGACAATGTGTACGTATATGAGCATGAAGGCTTCGAAGGCTTCCGCGCAGACTGTTATACAGACGCAGTTGCAGACTGTATCGCAGCAAACAAACCAAGTTCTGTGCTGATCGGAGCTACTGCGCTGGGGCGTTCCCTTGCACCGAGGCTTTCCACCAGATTCCATACGGGACTGACTGCAGACTGCACAACTCTGGATATCCGTTCCAACACCGATATGATCCAGATCAGACCGGCTTTCGGCGGAAATATCATGGCTCAGATCGGCATCACCAAATCAAGGCCACAGTTTGCCACGGTCCGTTATAAGGTTATGGACAAGGCAGAAAAAGTAAAAAATCCGCATGGTCAGGTGGTTGTATGTCCGGTAAATGAAAAAATGGCAGATTCCAGGATCAAGATTCTGTCATCCAGGGTCATTGATAAGGTAAAGAGCCTTGAGGAAGAGGATGTTCTGGTAGTAGCAGGCCGTGGTGTCCGGAATGAAAAGGATGTGGAAATGTGCCGGGAACTGGCAGATGCCCTTGGCGGACAGCTTGCCTTCACCCGTCCTATGGTAGAAAACGGATTCGGAGATGTTGCACATCAGATCGGACTTTCCGGAAGAACTGTCCGTCCGAAGCTGATCATCACCTGCGGCGTATCCGGTGCTATCCAGTTTACCTCCTGCATGACAGGATCTGACTGTATCGTAGCGATCAACAATGATCCGGAGGCACAGATCTTTAATGTTGCAGATTACTGCATCGTGGATGATCTGTATCAGGTTGTACCGGAGCTGACAGAACTGATAAAGAATCGGAAGGAGGATTAAGTCATGGCATATCCCTATAAAAAAATGACTTCAGAAGATTTTGACTACATCCGTTCTGTGACTGCTTCAGATCGTGTATGGGTCGGCGACGAGATCGCAAAAGAATATTATCGTGATGAGATGCCGGAGTACGGAGTTTTTCCTCCGGAGCTTTATGTGGAGGTTTTAAATAAAGAAGAGATCTCAGCCATCATGGCTTACGCATATAAAGAAAATATCCCGGTGGTATGCCGTGGCGCAGGAACCGGACTTGCAGGTGGAGCAACCTGTAAATATGGTGGGATCATGCTGTCCGTGATGCGCATGAACAAGATCTTTCCGATCGACAGAAAGAATCAGACCATCACAGCGGAGCCGGGAGCACTTCTCATCGATATCCAGGCGGCAGCAGCGGCAGGCGGACTTTTTTATCCGCCGGACCCGGGCGAAAAAACAGCTTCCATCGGCGGCAATGTTATCACAAATGCCGGTGGCATGAAAGCGGTACGATATGGACTGACCAGGGATTTTGTCCGCTGTATCGAGGCAGTTATGCCGGATGGTTCCATCATGAATTTTTCATCCAACGTTGTGAAGAACACAACGGGATATGATGTAAAAGATCTGGTGATCGGCTCAGAGGGAACCTTATGTATCCTGACTCAGGTAACGCTGAAGCTTCTTCCCGCACCGACCTGCACCTGTACCCTTGTAATGCCGTTCAGGAGTCTTGAGGAATGTGCAGACATGGTCCCGAAGGTTCTGGAGCTGCCGTTTGTGCCAACAGCCATCGAGTTTCTGGAAAGAGAACTGATCGATATCGTAAAACGCAATCTGAATAAAATGTTCCCAGTAAAACAGGGAGAAGCAGTGCTGATCGTTATGTATGATGCTTCCAGTAAACAGGAACTTGACAGCGCAGTAGAGGCAGCAGCGGAAGCAGCCCTGGCAAACGGAGCCCTGGACTGCTGTATCGCAGGCACACCGGAGCGTGCCGGAGCTGTATGGAGTGTCCGGGGCGGGATTTTGGAAGGAATGAAAGCAGATTCTGTCGCACAGGAGGAGTGTGACGTAGTTGTTCCGCGTGCAAGGATCGCAGAGTATGTAAAAGCAGCCAAAAAGATCGCAAGTGCACATGGTATCCGTGTAGAGCCCTGCGGACATTGCGGAGACGGAAATATCCATACAGAGATGCTCCGTGGACCGGAAATGAGTGACCAGGAGTGGAAGGAAGCCACTCACGCAAGTCTGGTAGAGCTGTATGCACTGTCCAAGGAACTGGGCGGACAGCTTTCCGGTGAGCATGGCATCGGAAACGGACGTCTGGAATTCTTGGAAGAATTTGCGGGACCGAGAATGATCGCTCTTTATAAAGCCATCAAGCTGGCTTTCGATGATAAACTGATCCTGAATCCGGGAAAAGTCATCGAATATAATAAATAAAAAATGGGGGAAAGAGAGATGAGTCAGAATAAATCATTACAAAGTAAAATGCCTCTGGCTATGGGACTTGCGTTCGTCGCATTTACCACACAGTTCGGAGGCGGATTCGCATCAGGAGCGCAGATCTATCAGTACTTTATCAACTACGGTATCTGGTGTCTGATCCTGCCGGCAGTGATACAGGGATTGTATGCATTGTTTTTCTGGTATGGAATGCGCTATGCTTATAAACACAAAACCTACGATTACAGAAGCTTTTCCGACAGTCTTTACGGAAAAACGAAACCGGTTATGTCCAATCTCTATGAGATTTGTTACCTGATCATGATCGGAACTGCATCAGCAGCAGCCTTTGCAACCGGCGGTTCCACACTGCAGACACTGTTCGGGATCCCATACTGGCTCTGTACACTGATCATTGCAGCATTTATCTTTGTGATCGCGCTTTTCGGAACCAATGTCGTAAGAAAATGTGCTTCTACATTAAGTGTGCTGATCATCATCGGTCTTGTACTGGTACTTGTTCCGAATATCATTGCACAGTGGGGAGATATCACAGCTTCCATCCATACTATGTCCTCCGGAGAAATGACTGTACTTTCCTCCGAGAGCGGAGCCTTTGGACCGGCTCTCTATTCAGCAGTCCTTTATTTCTTCTTCCAGCTGGCATCTGTTTCTGTTATGTACCAGCACATGGAGGATGTAACGGACGAAAAACAGATCAACAAAGCAGCGATCTGGATGTTTGTATGCAACTTCTGTGCAATGGAGCTTTCCATCCTTGGACTTCTTGCCATTGCATATGTAAGTGAACTGGCATCTGCATCGGTACCGATGCTGGTACTTGTCCAGAACGGTGTAGGCGCCGGTATCCTGACACCGATCATTTCTCTGCTGATCATCCTTGGAGCTATCTCCACAGCAGTAAATATGATCTCCGGTATTGTGACCCGCTGCGTAAATGCAGTGGAGCGTCGTATGGACAGCCCGGCGAAAAAAGCGCAGGGACACCTTGGAAGAAATGCAGTTTTTACAGCGATCTTTACATTCCTGGCATTTGCCATTGCACAGTTCGGTCTGATGACAGTTGTTAAAAAGGGATATGCATACCTTGGATATGCGGCGTTTATTACATTGTTTGTACCGTTTGTTGTACATGCCGTTGCGACAAAGGGAAAAGAGATCTGAAGAATAAAAAGCTGAACAGAAAATCCCCCGTTGATCCGTATGGCAGGATCATCAGGGGATTTTGTCAAAGTTCACAAAAATATTATAAATATTTTATTAAATATTCCAGATAGACAACATATATTTTTTCTGATACTATTACGTACAGTTATTAATAGTTACGAATCAGAAGGATTGTTACTGAAATATTTATTTATCGTCAGGCAAGACCTTATAGTAGTATAGGAATAGGTTTTCTATATACTGTAATGGTCTTTTTTTATTTGTCTGGCAGCGGGGGAACAGGAATATGGTTATCCATAAGATTTTGAATAATAATCTGATACTGTCCAGGGATGGACAGGGACATGAAGTTATTGTAAAGGGCTGCGGAATTGCCTTTCAGAAAAAGAAAGGACAGCAAGTGGAGGAGTCCAGGATCGAGAAGATCTTTACTGCGGAAAATGCCCAGATCAGCAAGGAGATACAGGGTTATCTGACTGCTATTCCGGAAAAATATCTGGATTTTGTGGAAGCTTTTGTAAATGAAGTGAAGGAAAAAAAGGGGATGAAATTAAATGACAGTATTTATTTTTCCCTTAGCGACCATATCATGGGTGCGATCTCCAGACTTGAAAACGGGATCCGCCTTCAGAATATGCTGCTTCTGGATATCAAGCAGCTTTATCATAAGGAATATGAGATCGGCTTGGAATTACTGAAAAAGGTAAATGAGATGTTCGAGGTAGATCTTTCTGCAGATGAAGCAGGATTTTTTGCATTGCATTTTGTGAATGCGGAAGATGGCGGCAAGACGGACAGCTATCAGATTTCCATTATCGTACATCAGATCCTGGACATCGTGGAGAAGTATTATGACAATATGGAATTTCAGGAGGATAATCTGTATTATCAGCGGTTTCTCACGCATCTGAAATATTTTGCTCAGAGATTCCTTCATAAAGAGCTTCACTATGATGAGAATCAGGAGCTTTTCAAGATCATCAAGGAGCAGTACAGAGAAGCTTACGGCTGTGTAAAAATGATCTATCTTATGATGGAAGAGGAATATAAATACGCTATGACTGAGGATGAAATGCTGTATCTGACGATTCATATCCAGAAGATCACAGAAGACCATAAACGTCTGAAAAATCTGTGAAAAGAGATTGTTTTATAAATTAGGTGTTAATGGATTGTTACTGAAATACGTGCTATGTGCGTATCTTTTCAGGCAAGACCTTTAATATAAATTTCAATATTTATTATTAAAGGAGGTCCCCAAATGAAAAAGGACTATGCAAAAACTGCAGACACACTGATTGCAGCGCTGGGCGGAAAAGATAATATCACCCGTCTGTTCCACTGCATGACAAGGCTTCGTTTCTATGTGAAAGACAGATCGAAGATCAACGAGAAAGAGATCTTAAAGCTTTCTGAGATCTCCGGCGTTAACTGGCATGAAGATCAGTTCCAGGTTATCGCAGGAAACGAAGTAAACGCTGTTTACAAGGCATTGGAAGACAAAGGCGTTCCTACCGATGATGCACCGGCAGCGAACTCTGACAGCTCAAAGAGTGTTGTTTCAAAAGTTATCGATGCCATCACCGGATGTATGACCCCGATGATCCCTGCCCTGACTGCAGCCGGTATGATCAAAGTTGTACTTACCCTGCTGACAACTTTTCATCTGGTATCAGAAACAAGCAGTACCTACCAGGTGATCAGTTTTATCGGAGATGTTACTTTCTACTTCATGCCGTTCCTGATCGCAGCAAATGCTGCCAAGGTTTTCCGCGTGAACCAGTCACTGGCACTGTTTATTGCCGGTGTTTACTTAAGCCCTACCTTTGTAACTATGGTAGCTGGTGATGCGGCCATCACACTGTTTGGTCTGCCGATCACAAAAGCAACTTATTCTTATTCCGTTATTCCGGTTATCCTGATGGTATGGATCACACATTATATTGAGATTCTGGTTGATAAGATCACACCGAAAATGGTAAAACTGATCCTGAACCCGACACTGGTAATTCTGATCAGTGCACCGATCGCCCTGATCGTAGTTGGACCGATCGGAACAATTATTGGTAACGGACTTGCGGTAGCCATCAACTTCCTGTCCGTAAAACTTGGTTTCATTATTGTAGGTATCCTTGCAGCAACCTTCCCGTTCATCGTTATGACCGGTATGCACCATGCGCTGACACCGATCGGACTGAATGCCATTGCAACCGGTGGTACCGATACACTGATCTTTGTATCTCAGGTATGCTCTAACCTTGCACAGTCCGGAGCTTCTCTTGCAGTAGCTGTAAGATCCAAGGACAGCAACATGAAACAGCTGGCAAGTGCAGCAGGTGTTTCCGCTCTTATGGGTATCACAGAGCCTGCTCTGTATGGTGTTACACTGAAACTGAAAAGACCGGTTGTAGCAGCTTCTATCGCAGCCGGAATCGGTGGTATCGTAGGAGGACTTCTTCAGGTTTCTCTTTACATTGCACAGAATTGTATCATGGCGATCCCGGCGTTTATCGGCGAGAAGGGATTAATCAATCTGATTTATGGAATCATTATGATCGTGGTATCTTTTGTAGCTGCTTTTGTTCTTACGCTTATCTTCGGATTTGAGGATGTAAAGGCTGAGACAGAGGATGAAGTACAGAACACAGATACAGAAAAACAGCCGGCACAGCAGAACGCTCCGCTTGTAGATAAGATCGAGCTTTGTGCACCGGTAGCAGGAACTGTAAAAGCACTTTCCGATGTTCCGGATAAAACTTTTGCGGATAAGGTTTTAGGTGACGGAGCAGCAATCGTTCCATCAGAAGGAAAGGTTTATGCACCGGCAGATGGTACGGTGGCAAATATCATGGACAGCAAACATGGAATCATGTTTGTGACAGAAAGTGGAGCAGAAATTCTGATCCACATCGGACTTGATACTGTAAATTTAAATGGTAAATATTTTAAATCCCATGTTTCTGATGGAGATAAGGTCAAAAAAAGGAAAGCTTCTTGTGGAATTCGATATGGATGCCATTAAGAAAGAAGGATATGATCTGATCACACCGGTTGTTGTGACCAATATTTCTGATTATATCAAAGCAGTATGCATGGAAAAAGAAGATGCAGCTGTAAATGCAGGAGATAAATTCCTGACTATTGTATAAGAATAACAACGAAACATCAGGCGGAGATAACAGATCCGCCTGATGTTTGTAAAAAGGAGAAAATTAAAATATGAAAAATTATAACCGTATGCCGGAAAACTTTCTCTGGGGCGGAGCAACCGCTGCAAACCAGTATGAAGGCGGTTGGGATGAGGATGGCAGAGGCCCGTCCATTGCAGATATCCTGACAGGAGGAAGTGTGGATAAGGAACGTCGTCTTACACCGCCGGCACCGTTACCGGAAGAATTTTATCCCAATCACCAGGCGACTGATTTTTATCATCACTGGAAAGAGGATATTGCTCTTTTTGCAGAGATGGGATTTAAGGTATATCGTTTTTCTATTTCTTGGTCCAGAGTGTTCCCAAATGGGGATGAGGAAACTCCAAATGAGGAAGGCCTTAAGTTCTACGACAATGTGATCGACGAACTGAGAAAATATAACATTGAGCCGCTGATAACGATCTCTCATTATGAGAATCCCCTTCATCTTTCTCTGGAGTATGGCGGATGGAAAAATCGTAAGATGATCGATTTCTATCTTCGATTTGCAAAGGTTTTATTTGAGAGATATAAAGGTAAGGTAAAATACTGGCTGACTTTTAATGAGATCAATATGCTGACGCAGGACTTTGGTGCGGTATTCTGTGCAGGAATGCTGGACCCGAAGGATGTATGTGAGCAGAGCCGTTATCAGGCAATGCATCACCAGCTGGTAGCAAGTGCACTTGCAGTTTCCATGGCTCATGAGATCGATCCGGAGTTTATGCTTGGCTGTATGCTTGCTTATCACAATGGTTATCCATATACTTGCCATCCGGATGATATCTTATATGCACAGCAGTTTGGGCAGATCCACAATTCCATTGCCGGTGATGTTCATGTAAGAGGATATTATCCGGGATTTGCAGCGAGATACTTTGAGGAGCACGGAATCCAGCTGGAGGTTCTTCAGGAGGATAAAGAGATCCTCAAGAAGGGTACGGTGGACTTTTTCACCATCAGCTATTATTCCAGTAGCTGTGTCAGCGTGACAAAGGACGGAGAGAAAACGGCCGGAAATGGAAGTGACAATCTGAAAAATCCATATCTGAAAGCTTCCGACTGGGGCTGGCAGATCGATGCAACTGGTCTTCGCTATGTTCTGAACCAGATCTATGACCGCTATCAGATTCCGATCATGATCGTGGAAAATGGTCTTGGGGCGGTGGATCAGCTGACAGAGGATGGAAAGATTCACGATGATTACCGTATTGAATATATGCGCCGCCATATAGAGCAGATGAAGGAAGCAATCCATGACGGAGTAGATCTGATCGGCTACACCTGCTGGGGCTGTACAGATCTTGTCAGTGCCTCCACTGGAGAATTCAAGAAGCGTTATGGCCTTATCTATGTAAATAAAAATGATGACGGGACCGGAGACTTTTCTAGAATCCGCAAAGATTCTTTTTACTGGTACAAAAAAGTGATTGAATCCTGCGGGGAAGAGCTTTAACTGAATCAACTGCGAAGCAGTTATCTGGTGTAGAATTATGTAGCGAATGCGGTTGCTTTTATCCGGTTGACGACAAAATCCTGGAGTATGACAATGTACTCCGGGATTTTTTTGGAAGGTTGACTTTTGCACGGTAAAGTGTAATACTTATTGTAAGTGACGAATGTGAGGAGTGTTTTTTATGCCGGATGAAAAAGTACTGCAGGTAGCGATACTTATATGGGGATGTGTATTTTGTGCCATAGCTGCATTATGTATATTTCTGAGCAGTAATTATGACAGGGAAAAGCGTCGGTATCTTATCCTGATGGAGAGTTTTGCTTCCCTGTTATTGCTGATGGATGCCATGGCGCATATTTTCAGCGGATATCCCGGAGTTCCGGGCAATGTGATGGTCCGTATTTCGAGTTTTCTCGTATTCCTTTTAAGTGACGTAGTCCTGCTGTGTTTTCACATTTATGTGTGTGTTTATCTGTTTTCGAAGAGGGAGCGGAGAACATTAAAAAGAGTAAAAGCCGGATATGTTATTGCTGCTGCAGGGGTTGCTTTTGTGGTGATCTCGCAGTTTACTCACTGGTATTATTACATAGATGGGGATAATTGTTATCATCGGGCACCGTTATATATTATGTCAATTCTTTTTTTCGGCAGCAGGCTTGCTCATTGATCTTACGCTTCTGCTCCAGTACAAAAAGAGAGTCAGCAGGAAGCTCCTGTTCTCTATGCTGTCATGCATTGTACTTCCGGCAGTGGCGGCAGCTGTGCAGGTATTCAGGTATGGAATGTCGCTGATCGATTTTTCTGTTGGTATTTCCATGATCATTATGTTTATCGTGACGATGACGGAGCTGAATCAGGAAATGTATCAGCTGATAAGCAGAGAGGGTAAGATAAAGGAAAGACTTGAGATCGCAACGATACTGAATAAATGCATTGCAGAGCTGATATCAGGAGAAGATGAAGATGCGGCGATCTCCAATCTGCTGCGTATTATCAGCGGGTATTTTGACGGAGATCGCAGTTATATTGTTCAGATCGATGAAAAGAGGAATGTCTGTACAAATACCTATGAGTATGCCATGAACGGAGTGACTGCTGAGAAGGATAATCTTCAGGAGGTTCCCATGGAAATGCTGGATATCTGGATGGACAGCTTTCGGAAAAATGGCCTGTATTATATTCCGGATATTGAGGAGGAGCAGGGGCAGCCGTATTATGAGACTCTGAAGATGCAGGACATTACCAGGCTGCTGGCCGTTCCTTTAAACAGTGACGGAAAGATCATAGGATTTCTCGGGGTAGATAATCCGAGACTGCATTATGAGGATCATACGCTGCTGTCATCCATACAGTACTTTTTAACGGACAGCCTGAAAGCCAAGGAGCGTAAGGCGTGTCTGCAGTACATGAGCTACCGTGATATGCTGACGACCTTGTATAACAGGAACAGGTATATTCAGGTTTTGGAAGGCATGCAGGCAAAAACAGTGATAAAAACAAGCGTAGCATATATTGATATCAATGGTCTGAAACGGGTGAATGATCTTTACGGACATGAGGCCGGAGACAGGCTGATCATAAATACAGCGCGTTCCATGCTTGCGATTCTGCCGGAAAATGCTTACCGGGTAGGTGGCGATGAATTTGTACTCATCTGTTTTGATATGGATGAGAAGATTTTTCGGAGTAAGGTCCGGGATATCTGTGATAGCATTGCTGCCAAAAGGATCAGTGTTTCTGTTGGTGTTGTCTGGGAGGAAAGCTCTTCGGAGCTTGAGACAATGCTGAGAAGAGCAGATGATCTTATGTATGCGGAAAAAAAGAAATATTATGAAAAGCATGGAACGATGTGAAGGTATGCAGCAGAGAGCAGAGTGTACGAGGAATGTCCGAGATACTGCAGCTGATTGATCGTCAGATGTAAGGTTACCGGCCGTCGGAAATTACGCATTGGTTTTGAATAAAAAAATAAAGCTCCCTGTTTTGCGATTGTGAAACAAGGGGCTTTATTTATAAGAAACGTTTATTTCAAAAAATATTTTCTATTATTATTAGGACCATCATGTGATACGTCAGGCATTTCGTTTAATATAGCTCTGGTTCGTGGAGAGCTTAATTTTATATAAGAAGCGATATCGCTTGTTTTTGAAGGCCCGTTTTTGGACAGATATTTTTTTATTTTATTCATATGTTGAAAGGTTTTATTGCTTGTTTTATTGCTTGTTTTATCGCTTGTTTTTATCGCTTGTTTTTTACTGCTTGTTTTTGTACGTCGCTTTTTCTTAATAGTAAGAACTAAGATAGTGCGGTCTGGATCAAATTCTTCTTCAATGATTGGCTCAGGCCACCCCTGATCTGCCCAAGTATTAAAAATATTTGGAACACCACTTCCGGCACGTTCACCTATATTGATGAGATTAAACATTTTCATCAATATTTTATTTCGAGGGTCTGATATTCCACCTTTACGCATCTGTTGTTTACCAGTTCGGGAATAACCAGGGTTTTCAAATATTATTTTTTCAGTATTTTTTCTGATAACAATACCACGTACGCCATAAAAATCAGCGTTTATTAAACAATTGGCTAATGCTTCTCTGAGGGCTTCGTGAATAGGTGTATCATCGATACGATTTCCATCAACAGTCTTAAAAGGGATTTTTATATCCGTGATAAGTTTGTTATAAACTCTGAAATAAAAATCACAGATATTACCAGACCATTCTCCAGAACTGGATTGTAAGCGGTCTGTCCAGCGTATTGAAGGATCAAGTATTTCCTGATAATCGAGAAAATACTCAGGAAAATGACGAACAATATTATATTCATCTCCAAACATAAGCATTCCGGCAGCTGTTGGATGTAATTGCTTATCGATATTTGAAATAGCGGCAGCTCCTATGCTGCGAAGATACTCAAAATCATCCAGGCGGCCAAAAGGATGTGCTGGTTTCAATGATCTGTGACGGTTTCTGTATCCCTGTATGGTTTCATAGTTCAGATCAGTCATAGGAACGTCATCAAGAACACTCATATCCATAGTATTATCAGTTTGATCTCGAATCATTGTTTTAACCTGGAGTTTGGTACAGTGATAATCTCCTTCGTGATTTCTGCGAAAAGTTCCATTAAAAATATCATCATTAATATAAACCGGTTTTTGTTCACGGCGAGCCATTGGAACATAAATTACAATGATCATATCATCATTGAGTTTAAAGGTTTCTACATCAGTGTCGGTGAGAAGATTTATATTTACCTTTTTTCGATTGTTTATAGTATCCCAGAATTCTTTTAATAATTTGCCTTGATTTTCTGCTTTTAATCCTGTAGTTCTCCAGCTTCCGTCTTTATTTTCAGCAACTCCCAGGATGATTACTCCGCCATAGCAGTTGGCAAATGCAGAGTAGGTATCCCATAAAGAAGATGGTAATCCACCATTGGATTTCTTTACTTCGCGGCGATTATCTTCTTTGTACAAGTCGAATTTAGTAATATCAAAGATATTGGACATTGTAATCACCTCATGAAAAATATATTATTATTTTTATATAATTGGATTAATCGTATCAAAGTAAAAAAGAAAAATCAATTAAAAGACTAGAAATTTTCTGTAACGTTTTTGAGATCAGTGCGTCTTATAAGTGAGAAGGGAGGAAAAGAAAGAACCGATGAATATTGAGGAACTTTACCGGACATATTTTGACATTGTATATCGGTATATCCGTTCTGTCTCACGGGATGGAGCGCTGGCTGAGGAAGTGACCCAGGAGACATTTTTTAAGGCGCTGAAAAAAGCAGATCAGTTCCGTGATGACTGCGATGTGCGGGTGTGGCTTTGCCAGATTGCAAAGAATACGTTGTACGACCATCTGAAAAAGCAGAAAAAGCAACTTCCCGGAGAGGAGCAGCCGGAAACAGCAGAAAGCCATGGTGGAGAAATTTTTGAGGAAAAGCTGGCACAGCGGAGTCAGGCTATGGAGATCCACAAAGTTTTGCATGGCCTTTCGGAACCGTATAAAGAAGTTTTTTCCCTGCGGACATTCGGAGAGCTTAAGTTTAGTGAGATCGGAATGCTTTTTGGAAAAAGTGAAAACTGGGCGCGGGTGACTTATTACCGTGCAAGAGTAAAGATCAGAGAGGAGCTGGAATATGAAGATTACATGTGACGTAATACAGGATCTGATGCCATCTTATATAGATGGGATATTAAGCGAAGACAGTCGGGCGCTGGTGGAAGAACATATGGGAACCTGTCAGGAATGCAGAAAAATGTTGGAGATCATGAAAGAAGAGCAGGGAAAAGAGCAGGCCCGGATAAGATCATCTGTAGCTTCTGTAGCAGGATGTGGAACTGGTGGGACGGAAAATACTGAAAGTAATGCAAATACCGGAAGCGTAGCCGCACTGAAAAAAATCCGGAGAAAATTAATAATACGCAGAGTGCTGACAGCAGCAGTGGCAGTTATCCTGACACTCATCGCTGCGGCAGCAGGCTACAATCACTGGTATTTCAACGAAAAATACATGACCCTGGAAAATAGCGGAATGTACGTAAAAAATAATAGATTGTATTCTTCCAATAATCTCATCAACCGAATGAAAGTACAGTACACGGAAGATGGAAAAACAGAGTTCGTCTACGCCATTGACGCGCCATATGCAGGAACTCTGGAACTGAAAGGCGATGACATGCTGCTTCAGGATTTTTCCAAAAAGACAGAGGAAGTATCACCGGAAGATGATAGCATCCCGGAAACGGTAACAGAGGTTTATTATATGAGTGAGGAGGCCGGAAAGAAGAGTCTGGAATTAACAGAGCTGGAAGCAAAGGGAGATCTGGATGCAGCGGAGAAAATTGTGGATGAGATGAAACAGGAATCGAAGCTGATATGGTCGGAACAAGAGGATAGAAATACCGCATCGTCTATGTTAAAATAAAACCTGGACAGTACAGTGAAAAAGTTCTATAAAAATTCTGTGCTGTAGGCAAAAAAAAAGACAGCAGTGAATTTACGTATTTACTGCCGAAGAACAGGGGGACATAAGATGTTATTTGTATGCTATCCAAAATGCAGTACCTGCAAAAAGGCTCAGAAATGGCTGGATGAGAGTGGCGCAGAATATACTTTGCGTGATATTAAGACGGACAATCCAACTGCAGAGGAACTGAAAGCCTGGTGGGAAAAAAGCGGTCTTCCGCTGAAGCGTTTCTTCAATACCAGTGGAAATATTTATAAAGAGATGAAACTGAAAGATAAACTTCCGGAGATGAGTGAGGAAGAGCAGCTTGCGCTTCTTGCAACAGACGGGATGCTTGTGAAACGACCAATCCTTGTTGGGAAAGACAAGGTGCTGGTGGGCGCTAAAGAAAAAGAATGGGAAGAGTATCTGAAATCATGAAAAAGAAACTGAATTATGCGGATATCGTTAAGGAAACCGTGATTCTCACCGTAGCAGTGGCGATCATCGCAGCAGCGGTATATTTTTTCCTGGTGCCAAGCCATACGTCGGTCAGCAGTATTTCCGGTCTTGGAATCGTGCTTTCCAACTTTGTGCCGCTGCAGCTGTCGGCGATTACCATGATCCTGAATGTGGTATTGCTGATCATTGGATTTTTTACCTGTGGAAGAGAGTTTGGAGTTAAGACGGTTTATACCAGTGTAATGCTGCCGTTGTTTCTGGGATTGTTTGAGATCATTTTTCCAAATTTCGGTTCCATGACAGATAGCCAGGAACTGGATGTTCTGTGTTATATTCTGGTAGTGAGTGTGGGACTTAGCATTCTTTTTAACCGGAATGCATCCTCAGGCGGACTGGATATCGTGGCGAAGATCATGAATAAGTATCTCCACATGGAACTTGGAAAAGCCATGTCTCTTTCCGGTATGTGCGTGGCACTTTCCGCGGCGCTTGTGTATGATAAAAAGACGGTGGTCTTAAGTATTCTGGGAACGTATTTTAACGGAATCGTTCTGGATCATTTTATTTTTGACAATAATATCAAGCGGCGTGTCTGCATCATCACGAAAAAAGGAAGAGGAGCTGAGGCAGTTTATCATTCATGACCTGCACAGCGGAGCCACGATCTATGAGGCCATCGGAGCCTATAACATGGAAAAACGCCGTGAGATCATCACCATCGTAGATAAAGGTGAATATCAGAAGCTGATGAAGTTTATAAACCAGGAGGACCCGAAAGCGTTTATCACGGTTTATAATGTATCGAATATGCGGTATCAGCCGAAGAAATAAGAATATTTTGCTGGAATAAAAAAACTCCCGGGACAAAAGGCCCGGGAATTTTTTTGCCATATTTTACAGGAAAATATATTTCAGGATAAACAGCACTGCCAGTACATACATCAGAGCGCTGATCTTCTTTTCTTTTGCCTTACCTGTGATCAGGTTGATGGCTACGTATGTGATAATTCCCATGGAGATACCTTCGGAAATGCTGTAGAAGAACGGCATTGCGATGATACATACATAACATGGGATCGCCTCGGACATATCGCTGAAATCAATGCTGATAACATTGCTGAGCATGTACAATCCAACGATCACCAGAGCCGGAGCTGTGGCAAAGGACGGGATTGCCAGGAAGATCGGAGACAGGAACAGGGACAGGCCAAATAAGATGGCAGTTGTCACTGCGGTAAGTCCGGTTCTTCCGCCTTCGGATACACCGGAAGCACTTTCTACGAAGGTAGTGGTTGTGGATGTACCAAGAACTGCACCGGCAGTTGTTGCAACTGCATCTGCAAGAAGTGCGCCCTTGATGTTAGGAAGCTTGCCATTTTCATCCAGCATGCCTGCTTTAGAAGAGACACCAACGAGAGTTCCAAGAGTATCAAAAAGATCTACAAATAAAAATGCAAACAGGATAACAAGGAAATCCAGTGAGAAAACTCCGTCAAACTGCAGCTTCGCAAAGATCGGAGCAAGACTCGGGATAGAGAGTCCGTTGCTGAAATCCGGGAGCAGGCTGTAGAAGCCGATCTCCGGGTTCGGAACATAAAGTCCGGCGAACTGACAGATGATTCCAAGTCCCCATGTGATCAGGATACCCCAGAGGATGTTTCCCTTTACATTTTTAACAACCAGGATTCCTGTTACGATGATACCAATCAGAGCCAGGATAACGGTGATCCCCACATTGTTGAAGGAAGCCTCTACACCCTTGGCTGCGTTGTAGCCATCTACAGAGAAAAGCTGCAGCAGAGTGGAGCCGCCGATCACGATATTGGCATTCTGTAATCCTACAAATGCAATGAAAAGACCGATACCAACACTGACTGCGGATTTCAGGTTCAGAGGGATCGCATTGAAGATCGCTTCACGTACATTGGTAAGTGAAAGAACGATAAATACGATACCTTCTGCAAAAACTGCAGTCAGTGCATACTGCCAGCTGTATCCCATACCGATAACAACTGTATAGGCAAAGTATGCGTTCAGACCCATTCCGGGTGCCAGTGCGAACGGGTAGTTGGCGAAGATTGCCATCAGCAACGTTCCCAGGAAGGCTGCCAGTGCGGTAGCTGTGAATACAGCTCCGGAATCCATGCCGGTTGCGGACAGGATGTTCGGTTAACTGCCAGGATATAGGCCATTGTCATGAAGGTGGTGATACCTGCCAGAACCTCTGTTTTGGTGTCCGTTTTATTTGCGGACAGCTTGAAGATTTTTTCTAACATATTTCTTTCCCTTTCTTAAATATGTTTTTGGACAACATGTCTATTTTATCATATAAAAATTTCGTATGCAATCGTTAGTGCTTAACAGATATTGTTATGTAAGGTAATTTTTTGCAAAATACTTTTACAAGCAGGTAATTTGTGTGTAAAATACAGAAAAGAGAGTATTCGATTTACAGACGGGTTTATTTTGCAATGAAAGGGGGATGGATAATGTCTGAGAAAAAACTGCGGAATATTACAGATGTGCTCTGCTTTTTGATGATCCTTGGGTACGTGATGTATCTTGTGGCCACCTGGGGAAATCTGCCGGAGAGGGTGCCGATCCATTTTAATGTGCATGGGATCCCGGACCGGTATGGGAAGAAGGGCAGCCTTCTTCTGGAGCCGATTTTGGGGCTGCTGATCCTGGCACTTCTGATGTTCTGTCAGAGATTTCCACAGTGGTGGAATTATCCGGTTGAGGTGACAGAGGAAAACAGAGAGCATATCTTTGAAATCGCGTCAAAAATGATGTCTGTGATCAAGCTGTTATCCATTGGAGTATGTCTTGATGCCGGGATCAGCGGGAATCTGGGAACGGCACCTATGTGGCCGGTGTGGATACTGATCACAGGGATTTTCGTGACATTGATCCTGGGGATCCGGGGGATATATAAGGCTGGTAAAGAAACTGGCATGGATGAGGATGATAAATCGTGAAGCGGTCGTGTTTGTGATCATATAGCAGAGTGAAAGGGAAATGTTCGATTTATTGTACTGAATATGGATGGAACCAGCGAAAGCGGATCGCGAATATCCGCTTGGTGAAATTATAATAAAAACAGGAAAGGAATCTCAGAAGCATATGGTAGATACAAGAACAGATGAGCTTTACAGAGCGCTTCAGGATAAGGGATATCCCGATGAGCTGTGCCGGGAAATCGCCTATAAACATATGAATACCGATTACACAGCTACACGGATGCTGGGGTATTTATACAGGGTGACAAGTCCCAGAGTGGAGGATGTGATCGATGAGATGCTGGCGATCTTAAGTGATAGGGAAGCCATCGTCCGGAAGAAAGAGCTGGAGCACGCCCAGGCTACGATCAACAGCGTGTATCGGGAGGGTTTGTAACGGAAATCCCGGAGCTGTGCCAGTGCTGGCGGATCAGAAGCTTCATCCTTTAAGGAAAATCAGGAGATCATGGCTCTGGAGCATCATCTCCTTCCGCAGAAATTCATCATTGATAACTACATCAATATGAACGCACACTTTAATTTTATCCGTTTCTTTTAAACAGTATTGTTATTACGGTAGTGATTACTCTGATCGTAATTTATGCAAGTAATTGAAGATGGACAAAATAGTAATTGTATTAACTGATAAACTATAGTATAATACAAATATGAACACAACATATAAATCAAACAACAATGTCGTCTATTCCTGTAAATACCATGTAGTATGGTGTCCAAAGTATAGACGAAAAGTATTAATTAACGGTGTGGACGTCCGGCTGAAGGAGCTGCTCACAGAGTATGCTGCAAATCTTTCTGTAGACATTCTGGAAATGGAGATCATGCCAGACCATGTTCATATGCTTTTGGAAGTAGATCCTCAGTTTGGCATCCACAAAGCTGTAAAGTCATTTAAAGGCTATACGTCCAGAATTTTAAGACAGGAATTTCCCTATCTTAAAACGAAAATGCCGACTCTCTGGACAAACAGCTATTTTGTATCGACGGTGGGCGGTGCTCCGCTGGAAACAGTAAAACAGTATATTGAAAACCAGAAAACATCGCAGAGACAAAAGGATAAGATGGGATAATGCAAAAAGGAATTAAATTCAGGATCTACCCGAACAGAGAACAGAAAAACTTCATCCATCAGACCCTGGGATGTTGCCGGTTCATCTACAACCGGGGACTTGCCATGCGTAAGGAAGGCTATGAAAATGGGGAAAAGATCGGCTATTCCCAGACTTCCGCCATGCTGACTGAACTGAAAAAGCAAGAGGAGTTTGCCTTTC
>ENA-OQBD01000346-OQBD01000346.1-human-gut-metagenome-genome-assembly--contig:-NODE-346-length-25539-cov-4.609673_pt1 | contig 25539 bp, 23 predicted proteins | sample MGYA00242742_ERZ504543 | MGnify/ENA primary metagenome ERZ504543 (study PRJEB26092, sample SAMD00036239) | human gut metagenome | host: Homo sapiens | study: EMG produced TPA metagenomics assembly of...
TTATTCCAAGTGAGCTGGAAAACGCATTTGAGGAGGGCATGGGTTTTGATGCCAGCTGCGTTCGAGGGTTTGCCCATACGAGTGAATCCGATATGCTTGCCTATCCTGAAGCTGCAACGTTCCAGATCCTACCGTGGCGTCCTGAACGCAACGCGGTAGCGCGAATGTTTTGTTCCATTAAAACCCCTGAAGGGGAATATTTTGACGGAGACTCTCGTTATGTTTTGAAGCGCCAAGTAGCAAAGGCGGCGAAACTAGGTTATGTGCTCAATGTGGGGCCAGAGCTTGAATACTTTTACTTTAAGGATTCCACAAGCACCGACACGCTCGATCAAGGGGGCTATTTTGATCTGACCTCACTTGATATGGCAAGCGATTTACGACGTGACACTATTCTTACTCTGGAGAAAATGGGTATTCCAGTTGAATATTCCCATCATGAAAGCGGTCCCTCGCAACAAGAGATTGACCTTAGATTTGCTGATGCGCTTACCATGGCAGACAACGTCATGACCTATAAGTTGGTTGTAAAAGAGATCGCCACCAAATATGGAGTGTATGCGTCCTTTATGCCAAAGCCGCTTACTGATGCACCTGGTTCTGGAATGCATATCCACCAGAGTTTGTTCGATTCAAAAGGCAATAATGCTTTCTTTGATAGTAACGATCCTGATGGATTCAATCTCTCAGAGTTGGCAAAACATTACATTGCGGGATTGCTGAAATATGCACCTGAATATTGTTTGCTTACCAACCCATGCGTTAATTCTTATAAGCGCTTAGTTCCAGGTGGAGAAGCACCTGTGCATATCACTTGGGCACGTAACAATAGATCTGCTCTTGTTCGTATTCCTGGCTACAAGCCACACAAGGAAGAGGCTTGCAGAGTTGAGCTGCGCTGTCCTGATCCTTCCGCTAACCCTTATTTGGCCTTCTCGGCGGTATTGGCGGCGGGTCTAAAGGGTATTGAAGAGAAGCTTCCCTTACAGGATTCTATTGAGGATAGTGATTGGTCTCATCTTTCTCGTCAGGAATTGCATGCGCAAGGAATCGAAACACTTCCCGATACACTCGGTGAAGCGGTTGAACGTTTTGCTCGATCAGAATTAATGAAAGAAGTGCTGGGAGATCATATTCATTCGTTCCTTGTTGATGCAAAACGCAAAGAATGGAATGAGTATCTACGTCAGGTTTCAAATTGGGAACTTGAACGTTATCTGGGCGTATTGTAGAGGGGTATGAGCACTATGCAGCAAAGAAAAAAAGTTGTTTTCATTGCAGATAGTCTCGACAATGCGCATAAGTTTCAAGCAGTTTTATCGGGACTTGATGTAGAGGTAATAGCGGGTTCTTCACTTCAATTCAAAAAGATAATGAGCGACAATCCTGCATTCGATCTCATTATTTACGAATTGCCCGCAACGGGTTCTCAGGTTTTACCCGAGATAGAAAAAGCACTGGTGGATGATGGTAATATTCCGCTCCTTATCATTGTTAAGGAGCATATGATTCCTGGTCTTAACTTGCCGGTGCAGATCAAGAGTGATTTTGTTGTACATGGAGCAAGTGTAGAAGAATGTTCTTTGCGTATTCGTCAGCTTTTATGGCCTGGTAATGAGGGCAGTGCGAATGACGTTATTACCATAGAAAGTATGAGCATCAATCTTGCTACGTATCAGGTGTCGGTCAATGATGAACCGGTAGATTTCACCTACCTTGAATATGCTCTTCTTGCATTTTTGGTAACCCATCCGGGACGTACTTATTCTCGTGATGCGTTGTTGCGTCGCGTATGGGGATTTGATTATTTTGGTGGATCTCGTACGGTTGATGTTCATGTTCGACGCGTTCGTGCAAAACTCGGTCCAGAATTATCCCAGCATCTTGAAACAGTGCGTGGCGTTGGGTACCTCTGGAATTCCTAAGGGCTTTGAGTTTTATTGAGTCAAGGCTATTTGTAAGTTGTTTGAGGCTTACAGGGATATTGCAGAAATGGTTCAGCGTAAAAAAGAGCTTCATTGTCGAAGCTCTTTTTCTTTTGCGCTGTTTTTGTTTTGGGTTGCGTCTCGCGGGTATAATCGAATGCATTCCAATCGAGAGGATTGTTTTATGTCTAAAACCGTTGCCGTAATTGATGGAAATTCATTGATGCATCGTGCTTACCATGCGGTGCCTCCTACCATGACTGCTCCTGATGGAACTCCCACCAATGCAGCGTTTGGTTTTATTTCTATGCTGGTTAAATTTATTGAAATGGCGAATCCCGATGCAATAATTTGCGCTTTTGACAAGGGGCGTCCGGCGTTTCGCATGGAAGCACTTAAACAATACAAAGCTCAGCGGCCTCCTATGGATGAGGATCTGCGTGTGCAGTTTCCTGTAATCGAAAAACTTCTCACCTCAATGGGGATCCCTGTTGTTTCTCTGAAAGGCTGGGAAGGGGACGATATTCTAGGAACAATTGCCGCTCGTGACGAAGAGCTTGGTTATCATACGCTGTTGGTGACAGGGGATAAAGATGCTTATCAGCTGGTCAGTGACCTTACTCATGTGGTAACTACTAAGCGCGGAATCACTGATGTGGTGATCTATGGTCCTGATGAGGTTGAAGAGCGCTACGGGGTAACTCCAGCGCAGTTTACTGACTTTCTAGGCCTTAAGGGAGATAAGTCCGATAATATTCCTGGTGTGCCAGGAATCGGAGATAAAAAAGCCGCTTCGATGCTTCAATCGTATGGCAACCTTGAAGGGATTTATGAGAATCTCGACAAATTTAAGGGTAAACAGCTCGAGAATTTGACCGAGCATAAAGATGATGCCTTTTTGTCTCGTCAGGTTGCAACAATTGTCCGTGATGCTGATATCGAAATAGATCCATCAACGGTTTCTTTCCCTGATTTCGAGGTGGAAGAAGTTACTAAAGCGTTTTCCGAAGTTCGTTTTATGGCGCATCTGAACAAGGTTTTAAGTTTGGCGGGGTCATCAGCATCTCTTTCTTCGGTCTCTTCGTTTGAGGTTATCTCGCAGATGTTTGAGGGAGATGAGGCATTTGAGGCATTCGATGCATATATCGCCTCTCAGCCTGCTGCGCCTTTAGCGGTGTCGTGGAAACGTGATGCACAAATCTCTCTTTTTGATCCAGGACTTTCACTTGCAGTCTTGCTAGGTGAGGGGGTAGCGTTTTTCCGCGAAGAGCAAGCTTGTCAAGTGCTTGCTCGTATCATACGCGAGGTACCCTTCGCTGCTTTTGATGCGAAGGCACTTGTCGAGTGTGTTTTCCCGCGTGACGGATCGCAAGAAGCGTTCGTTAGCGCAAAGGATCTGTTATCCATGCAGGTTTTCGATGTTGCTTTAGCGGGATACGTGGTCGATTCCAATAATGGCACTTCTACCCTGTCTGCTTTGATGGAGCGTTTTGCTGCAGCAGTCCTTCCCGAAGAAGAAGATAACGACAAAGCCTTGCTCGTTGAAGTGTCTGCAATCGCAGCCCTTGTAGATCCGCTTACCAAGGCACTTAAAGAGCGTGAGGTATATCACGTATATCAAGATATTGATATGCCTCTTATTGGAGTGCTTGCATGCATGGAACGCACAGGGGCGGCTCTAGACTTTGATCATCTCAACCAGCTCTCTGAGGATGCAGGAAGTGAAATTGATCGTTTACGCAACGCTATCTTTTCTGCAGCGGGCAGAGAATTTAATGTCGATTCGCCCAAGCAGTTGTCAGAAATACTGTTTGATGAAATTGGCTTGAAGCCTATCAAGAAAAATCAACGTGGGTATTCAACTGATGCCAAGGTACTCAAAGAGCTTTCCGCAGAACACGAGCTACCAGGTCTGGTTTTGGAGTATAGAGAATACGCGAAAATCAAATCAACGTATATTGATGCGCTGCCTCGAATGGTTGCAGCTGATGGGCGTGTTCATACGTCTTTTAATGAAATGGTTACCACAACAGGACGTCTTTCGTCTTCAGATCCAAACTTGCAGAATATTCCTGTGCGTACAGAATTTGGACGCAATATTCGTACCTGTTTTGTTCCTCTCCATGAAGGTGAGGTATTTCTGTCGGCAGACTATTCTCAGATCGAACTTCGACTTTTAGCGCATCTGTCAGGAGATGAGCATCTTATTGAAGAATTCTGTTCAGGCGAAGATTTTCATGCTCGTACTGCATCGCGTGTCTTCGGAATCCCCGTGGAAGACATTACACCGGAATTACGCAGTCGTGCGAAAGCTGTTAATTTTGGCATTGTGTATGGACAGCAAGCCTACGGGTTGGCTCAATCGCTGAATATCCCTATTTATGAAGCAAAGGAAATGATTGAGCGATATTTTGCTGCGTATCCTGGCGTTCGACATTATTTAGATGAAATAGTGGCAACCGCTCATGATTGCGGTTATGCGACAACGCTTTTTGGCCGTCGTCGTTATATTCCCGAACTTAAAGCGAAGAATTCCGTTCAACGTGGGTTTGGTGAGCGCACGGCAATGAATCATCCTATGCAAGGAACAGCCGCCGATATTATCAAGCTCGCAATGAGACAAGTTATGGATAGGCTGGTGGAGGGTTCTTATAAAACGCGCTTACTGCTTCAGGTGCATGACGAATTAGATCTTTCGGTACCGATTGAAGAAGTTGAGGAAGTTTCTGCTTTAGTGCAAGAAATAATGGAATCAGTAGTGGAATTATCGGTTCCTTTAGTAGCAGATGTGTCGAGTGGAAGAAATTGGGCTGAAGCTCACTAATTCTTGGTATAAACGTGCTAATATATACGGTCGACTCTCGGTATATTAGGTATCAGTTAGTGGTCAAGGAGAACTTTGTGAAAAAACAAGGTTTTACGTTGACACCGTCCACGCTGACTGATAAGATAACGCCTTGCGTTTTGGCATTTTTATAGGAGATTATTCATGTACGCTATTATTAAAACGGGCGGCAAGCAGTACAAAGTGGCCGCTGGTGATTTTCTTAACGTTGAGAAGCTCGACGCTGAAGTAGGCAGCACCGTAGCTTTGGATGCTATTGCCATTGTTGATGGCAAGAATGTTGTTGCTGATCCTGCAGAGGCTGCAAAGACCAAGGTTGAAGCTAAGGTTGTAGAGCAGTTTAAGGGCGAAAAGCAGCTCGTATTTAAGTTTAAGAAGCGCAAGAACTACAAGAAGATGCGCGGTCATCGTCAGAACTTGACCCGTATTCAGATTTGCGCTGTAGGTTCCGAGCAAGCGTAAGCAAAGGAGGGAATATACATGGCACACAAGAAAGGTCAAGGTTCCATCCGCAACGGTCGCGATTCCCAGTCCAAGCGTCTTGGTTGCAAGCGCTTTGCCGGTGAACTCGTTGGTGCGGGCAACATTTTAGTTCGTCAGCGTGGTACTCATTTTCACCCCGGTGAGAATGTAGGACGTGGCAAGGATGACACCCTTTTCGCTCTGTGCGAAGGTCGCGTTGAATACACCAAGGGCGTACGCCGTAAGGTTCATGTTCGTCCCGAGGCGTAAATAATAGTTTACTTTACCTTTAAATTTCTAAGCCCTCTGCGCTGCAGGGGGCTTTTCGTTTAGAATCGGACATACTATGTTTACAGATAAAGTTCGCATATTTGTTAAAGCTGGCGACGGCGGAGCAGGCTGCATGTCTTTCCGTCGTGAAGCGCATGTGCCAAAGGGCGGTCCAGACGGCGGTGACGGCGGTAAGGGCGGCGATGTAATCCTGAAGGCAGACATGCGTGTTTCTTCCTTGATTGATTACCGATTCAAGCATCATTTCAAAGCTGCACGTGGTACTCACGGAAAAGGCTCTAAGATGAATGGGGCCAATGGGGAAGACCTTATTTTGAAAGTGCCCGTTGGAACTATAGTGCGTGAGTACAATGAGGAAACGAAAGAAACCGGAGAAATAATTGCCGATCTCACTCATGATGGTGAGCAAATTATTGTGGCAAGAGGCGGCGTTGGTGGACGAGGTAATACTCATTTTGTCACGCCGACTCGTCGTGCTCCTGCGTTTGCTGAACTAGGTGTTCCTGCAGAAGAATGCTGGATCGAGTTAGAAATGAAGCTTATGGCGGATGCCGCTTTGGTTGGCGTACCATCTGCGGGTAAATCATCGCTTATTTCCCGTATTTCAGCAGCAAAGCCAAAAATCGCTGACTATCCCTTTACCACTTTAGTTCCTAATCTCGGAGTAGTAAAAATTGATACGTACAACTATGTGGTAGCGGATGTTCCGGGACTTATTGAAGGTGCTCATGAGGGTAAAGGCTTAGGGCATGAGTTTCTTCGTCATATCGAACGTAGCGCTCTTATTGTGCACGTAGTAGATCTGACAGGTGGCTATGAAGGCCGTGATCCTGTGGAAGATTACCGCATTATCAATAACGAATTAAAACTTTATGCGCCTGAATTAGCAGAGCGTCCCTGTATTGTAGTGGGCAATAAGATCGATGCTCCAGGAGCTAAAGAAGCAGCGCAACGATTGGCTGAAGAAGTTCGCAAGGATTCTCTTGATCGTGTGGGCGGAAATGAATTTGAAAAAAGCCCCCTTGATCCTAAGCTGTATTGCACCAGTGCTGTTACCGGCGAGGGTATAGAGGTTTTGATGCGGGTGTGCGGTTCTCGTGTGGCGCAATTGCGTGAAGAAGCGCGAAAGGCCCAGGAAGGGAAAGAACACTTCGATCAAATTTGGCAGCATCGTCGCGATGAGCGTGATAAGCGCTTTGAAATCACTCAGCTTTCCGAGGGTGTTTTCCGAGTAACGGGTAAACAGATTGAGCGAATGGTTATCCAGACGGATTGGGAAAACGACGAAGCGATAACCTTCTTACAGCATCGTTTTAAGCGCTTGAAGCTCGACCAAGCTCTCGAAGAGGCAGGCGCTCGTGATGGTGACGAAATTCGTATTCTGGGATATGAATTCGAATTTGAGTCTGCACGTATGCGCGAAGAAGATATTTACAGTGGATTGGATATTTAATTCATGCGAAATGGTAGACGGGTCATAGTTATTAAAATCGGTTCTTCAACGCTTGTCGATAAACAGGGCAAACTTGACCGCGGCTACTTTGAAGGGCTCGCAGCTCAGGTACATGCGTTGCGTAAAGCTGGCTGGAGTCCTTTGATCGTATCGAGTGCTGCTATTGCTTGTGGGCTAGAAGCTTTGGGCATCACTGAGCGTCCAAGCGATATGCCTTCGCTGCAGGCGGCAGCTTCAGTGGGGCAAAACGCGTTGATGGCAACCTATGCTGAGGCGTTTTCTCGCTACGATATTTTGACTTCATGTGTTCTTATAACGCGCCATAGCACTGCAAACCGAAATGCGTACCTTCATGCTCGAGATACCCTTGAACGCCTGCTTGATTTTGAGGTTGTTCCTATCATTAACGAAAACGATACGGTGTCGGTTGAGCAGATTCGCTTTGGCGATAACGACACGCTTGCCGCTCTAGTTTCATGCTTGGTTCAGGCAGATCTTTGCGTGATTTTTTCCGATATTGAAGGGCTTTTTAGCGCCAACCCTACCCTTGATCCTTCTGCTACTTTAGTACCTGAAGTCACTCATATTACTCCTGAACTTATGGCAACGGCGGGCGGTGCAACTTCCAAGGTTGGCAGCGGTGGCATGATTACGAAAATTCGCGCAGCGCGTGTGTTGATGGTTGCGGGAATTACCATGGTGATTTGTCATGGCAGAAAACCCGATGCTCTTTCTCGTTTGATAGAAGGCGAATCGGTTGGTACTCGTTTTGTTGCTCAAAAGGTTCCCCAATGATATTACTCCGCGAAAGCTTTGGATTGCTTTAGGCGATTCAGCTAAAGGGGTAATTGAGGTTGACCAAGGTGCTAAACGAGCATTGGTCAAGCAAGGCTCTTCGCTTTTGCCGGTTGGTATTGTTTCGGTTGAAGGCGAGTTCGCTCCGGGGGATATTGTAGATATCAAAGACACGGATGGCTATCTGTTTGCACGTGGAAGAGCGGGTGCTTCTTATGCTGAAATGAGTTTAGCGCGCGGACGTAGCCAAGATGAACTTAAGGGCAATGAACTGCTGGAACATTTAAACTCTAAGCCGGCAGTTCACCGAGATGAATTGGTGGTGTTCGAATGAGTGAAGCAAAACAGGCAGCACTGAGGGCACGAAGCGTAGTTTCTGAACTTGCTCAAGCATCTAACGAATTGCGTAACAAAGCACTCTTTTCCATGGCTGCAGCCCTGCGCGAAAATACCGATTTGATTCTTCGTGCAAACGCACAGGATTGCGAAAATGCCCGTGCGAAAAATACGAAAGATTCACTGATTGACCGTCTGCTTCTGAATGCTGATCGAATTGAAGCAATGGCGTCAGCACTCGAAGCGCTTGCAGAGCTTCGAGATCCTCTTGATCGAACCCTAGAAGAGCGAACGCTTTATAACGGATTGCGACTTCGTCGAGTTACGGTACCGTTAGGGGTTGTCGCGATGGTGTATGAAGCTCGTCCGAATGTAACGGCAGATGCGGCAGGCATTTGCATCAAGTCAGGTAATACGGCGGTGCTTCGTGGTGGTTCGCTTGCAATTCATTCTAATAATGCCATCGCCGATATCCTCCGTACTGCTGTAGAAAAAGTTGGACTTCCAGCTGACTGTATTGTTGCGATTCAGTCTACCGATCGTGCAGAAACCGATGAATTGCTCTCATTGCATGGTATTGTGGATGTCCTTATTCCCCGTGGTGGAGCTGGCCTTATTCAACATTGTGTAGAACAGGCTAAAGTTCCCGTCATTGAAACAGGTACGGGTAATTGTCACGTGTATGTCCACGAAACGGGCGATCTTGAACAGGCGCAGGCCATCGTCATGAATGCAAAAACACAGCGTCCGGGAGTATGTAACGCAGAAGAGTCACTTTTGGTGGACGAATCAATTGCTGGTGATTTTCTGCCAGAAATGTTGCATCAACTTGCATTGGCAGGAGTAACTATTCATGGATGTGAAATTACGCGCAAATACGCGATGCTTGCTGATGAAGGACAGGCAGATCCCCAAGTAATGAGGCACTTTATTGATGCTACCGAGGAAGATTGGGGTCGGGAATACCTTGGTCTTGAGATAAGCGTCAAAGTGATTTCGGGTGGCGTAGAAGAGGCTATCGCTCATATAAATAAATATGGCACGGGTCATTCAGAGTGTGTTATCACAAAAACCCGCAGGTTGCAGAGCGTTTCCAGAAGCTTGTTGATGCGGCTGCAGTTTATGTTAATGCTTCCACTCGTTTTACTGATGGTGGGGAATTTGGGTTGGGTGCTGAGATTGGTATTTCCACCCAGAAGCTTCATGTTCGTGGTCCTTTTGCCCTCGATGCGTTAACTAGTTCGAAGTATTTGATTGACGGCGATGGTCAGGTGAGATCGTAGTCTATGAGCGCGATTGATGTCATAGAAGCAGTTCGTAATGCGCGCAATGCTCCCGAACCGGTAATCTGCGAGCGTTTTGACAATTTAGGACGCAATGGGGCTCCTCGACGCATTGGCATTATGGGTGGTACTTTCGATCCTATTCATAATGGTCATCTCGTTTGCGCAGAGCAAGTTCGCGAGGATTTTAAGCTTCACGCTATTATTTTTATTCCAACGGGACAGCCCGTTTTTAAGCGCGGAAAAAAGATTGCGTCAGGGCAACAACGTCTTGCCATGTGTCGTGGAGCCATTGCGGATAATCCCTTTTTTTGATGTAAGCGCGATCGAGGTGGCACGCGGGGGAGACACCTACACCATCGACACCCTTCGTACGTTGCGTGCTCATTATCCGAAAAACGTTGAGCTTTTCTTTATCGCGGGCGCAGATGCTATTGCTAGTGTTTCTAAATGGAAAGACTCTGATGAAATGGGGAAATTAGCTCGCTTTGTTGGAGTTGATCGGCCTGGCTATGAGCTTTCAGAAGAGCGTCGTGCCGCTATTAAAGCAAGCGCTCCAGGTATCGATATTTCATTTTTAACAATTGAAGCCCTAGCAATTTCGTCCAGTGAGCTTCGTAATCGTCTAGAATCAGGACGTTCTATTCGTTATTTGACTCCTCAGGTAGTTGTGGATCATGTAATGGAACATAAGCTATACACGAACGAGGAGGTTGTACATGGCTAAAAACCATGCCAACAACGACAAGAAAAAGCAAAGTGTACTAAGCGAGCCAACTGCTGAAGAGCTATCTGAGTTTGCTTATTTGCCTACCAAAATTACGGGTCTTAATGAAAAGAAGCCTTTTGGTTCCACTTCATATAAATATATGAAGGGCTTATTAATGCAGCGCGTAAGCCCAGCGCGCTATGTCCATAGTCTTTCCGTTGCTAAAACCGCACGAAAGATTGCACGTGCTTATGGTTATGATCCCCATGTAGCTCGTATGGCAGGTTTGCTTCATGATTGGGATAAAGCGCTTTCGCATACACGACTGATGGATCGCGTAAAGCATTACCAGATAGAAGTCGACGAAGAAATAGTCACTTCTATGCCGTGGGTTCTTCACGGGATGACTGCTGCTGCTGTTCTTGCTGAAGAGGCACCTCAGTTTGGGGACGAGTTGTATTCTGCAATTGCCCGCCACACCGTGGGAGCGGTTAATATGAGCCCCATGGATATGATTATTTTTGTTGCGGATAAGATAGAACCAACCCATGAAATTTCTGTCTATAAACATTTATATAAACAGATTGGCGATATTACTTTAGATGAGCTATTCTTTGGTGTTCTGAAAGAAAGCATGGCCTATCTTGTTCGAAGCGAGAAACCAATCACTAAAGAGTCAGTGCAAGTTTGGAATTGGTATTGCCAGGCTCGCAAGTCAAAGGAGAAAAAATAGTGAGTGAGACAATAATGTCTGAACAGTCAAAATCTTCACGTGAATGTGCTCTTATCGCTGCTCGTGCTGCTGACGAGCGCAAGGCGACTGACATTATGGTTATTAAAGTCGGGGAACTAGTGGATGTTACCGACTATTTCGTAATCGCTACGGGTGCTAATACTCCTCAAGTTGAAGCTATCTTAGATAACATCGAAGAAGCGCTGAGAAAGGAAGCGGGAGTAAAACCAGCCTCTCGAGAAGCCACTAACGATCATTCGTGGGAACTTTTGGATTACGGCTCGTTTGTGGTTGATATTTTCCAGCCTGAAGCGCGTGACTACTATCGTCTCGAAATGCTTTGGAGTGATGCTCCCATTATCGATTTAGCTGAAGCAGGTATTGAGCACCCTGAATACTCTGAGCGCATTGCGAAATTAGTAGAACAGGTAGAAGGAGTTCGCGAGTAAAATCATTCGCGCGCAAAATCGTCCTGTAACAACATAGTTTGAGTTCTGTAACAACAACCTAGTTTGATAATGACGCAAATTTTGCGTCATTATTTTTTCTGCAACCCTTTTGCCTTGACCTGTGCGCTATTTATATTAGAAGGGATTACCCGCTTATTCGCTGTAGAATGCTGACTGTTTCCACGTGATAGGTTTGAGGGAAAAGATCAACTGGTGTCGCCTGAGTTAGGGTGTATCCCGCAGTTTTAAAGCGTGCTATATCCCGTGCCCATGTGGCGGGGTCGCAGCTTACATATGCTACTCGTTTAGCGCCAGTAGAAGCGATGCTTTGGGTAACCCCTTTTGCGAGTCCAGCACGAGGTGGGTCAACAACAAGGGCGTCAAGTTCACCAAGGCTGGGCAACTCACGAGCACTATCGCCACCGATAACCTCTACATTGGTAAGGTTTGTCGCTTCGATATTGCGTCGAAGATCACGCACGGAAGAGGCGGCCGATTCGACGGCATACACGAAGTCACATCGCTTTGCGAGGGGTAGCGTGAAGGTACCAGCACCACAGTAAAGGTCTGCAACAACGGAATGTTTATTCACTTCGAGCCCTTCAAGTACAAGAGCAATCATTTTTTCTGCTTGTGCGGTGTTAACTTGAAAAAAGCTTGGTGCGCTGATGCGATAGCGTTGATGGTCAACCTCTTCACTCCAGCTTCCCTTTCCAAAGAGCGCTTCAACCTTTTTTACTTTGCGTGCTTTTCCGGCATCGGCAATAACACGAACAATACTTGAGCATTTAAGAGCGCTTTGCAGGGTATCCGCTACGATTTTACGAGGGAAAGCGCACGGTTTGGTCCAGAGGGCAATTTCGGTATCTTGGGTTCGAACGCTTCGACGGATGCCGATGCGAAAGATACCCAAGTCAGTGCTTCCTTGCAGATAGGCAAGGGCTCCTCTTAAGGCTCCTGGCGCTTTCTCTATTCCCTTAGCACCGAGTAGACATTGCTTGGGGATTGGAATAAAAGTTCCACCGTGCTCGTGAAGGCCCAAAGCAAACTTTCCTTGTTGATCATATCCTGTAGAAAATTCTAATTTGTTTCTATAGCCGAGTTCTCGTTTTGAAGGCACGTATGGACCGACGAGATTTTCCGCTTCATCGCGGCTAAATCCTCCGATACGAGAGAGTTGATTTACAACGTTGGAACGTTTTGCTTCAAGTTGTGCTGGGTAGGTTATATGCATCCAGGGACAGCCACCGCAGGTGTTGGCGTGAGGGCAGGCTGGCGTTGTGCGATAAGGGCTTGGTTCTATGATTGAAGTGACGATTCCTTCACTATAGGAAGAGGTTTCTCGAGTCAGTTCAACTTCAACAAGATCGCCTGGAGCTGTTTTGGGGACAAATACTACTTTTCCTTCCGGGGTGCGTCCAATGCCTGCCTGGCCGTATGCCAATGAATCGATAGCTATACGAAAGGAAGTAGTCATAAGGTCCGCCATTCTCTTTACTTGTTTCGTTTTAGTGGTATGTTGCTGAGTTGATAAAGCATAAGGCATCTTACTTTGTTTTGGGGATGCAAACGTTTAAAACGTCCTGCTTTGTTTAAATTTTATGTTGAGACTGCTTGTATTCCTTTGGTTTTCGTGCAGAAATTTAAACGTTGCCAATCATAACGTATAATAGTGTAACTTGAGCCCTCTTAGCTCAGGGGATAGAGCGTCTGCCTCCGGAGCAGAAAGTCGCAGGTTCGAATCCTGTAGAGGGCGCCATTTAGGCAATACCTGCTAAGGTCAGTACTGGCTCTAGCAATGTGGTGATAGTAGTAAGGGGAAACCATGGCAATGTACATACCCGAATATAAGCCCAATGGAAAAGAAATTGCAGTAGTAAAAACTTCCAAGGGCGATATCCGTGTTCAGCTTATGGGTGAAGATGCGCCAATTCATGTAGGGAATTTTGTTGAATTAGCTCAGAAGGGCTTCTATGACAATCTTAAGTTCCATCGTTATGTTCCAAATTTTGTAATTCAAGGTGGTTGCCCTAACACGCGCGATCTTGATTCTGAACAGGTAAAGGCAGCAGAAGGTAATCCTTATGCGGGCTTAGGTACTGGTGGACCTGGTTATACAATCAAGGAAGAGTACACCACTAATCCTCACAACAAGCACCTCGACGGCACGCTTGCCATGGCTCGCTCTCAAAATCCTAATTCTGCTGGCTCTCAGTTTTACTTCTGTCTTGGTCCTCAGCCTTTCTTGGATTCAGGCTATACTGTGTTCGGTCAGACAATTGAGGGATTAGATGTTATTGGCCAACTTCGCGTTGGCGATGTGATTGAAACCATTCTTATCGAAAACGCTAACTAGCAAACAGCCCTGCTTAGCAAGGATGAATCTTTGTTAAGCACTACGACTCGTTATCGAGATTGTAAGAGAGGAAACGAACCATATATGAACAACGAGATTTTCCAGCAGGCAAGAAGCGCATATGTTTCAAAACAATACGAAGTAGCACTTGAAAAGTTTACTGAGTGCCTGCAGGACACCTCTGTCTCAAAAGCTCCAGGCGAACTGGGACTTTTGTATCATCAAATTGGCAATTGCCTCGTTAAGCTCAACGATCCTAATGAAGCGATTCACGCCTATTCTCAGGCTTTGATTGATGAATCGTATGATGCTTTAGGCTCGGTGGGGTACAACTTAGGTATGGTTTATGCATCTCAGGGAGACTTCGAAGATGCTATAACCAATTTCCAGTCAGCACTCGACGATTCACGTTATGCAACGCCTTATAAAGCTTATCAAGCTATGGGTAATGCTCTTTTGAAGTTGGGCAAATCTGCTGAAGCGGGAGCAGCGTTTCGTTCTGCAGCCTTAGACGAAATGAATCCTGATCCTACAAAGGCCCTTCTCAATTTGGGTGTTTGCTTTATGGCGCTTGATCGTCCTATGGACGCCATCGCTTCATATGAAAGTGCTTTGCAGTTCGATATGACTCCAGATACCCGCAATAAGCTTTTTGCAAATATGGGCCAAGCCTATGTTGCTGATGGAAAAATGGACAAAGCAGTTCGTGCGTTTGAATCGGCTCTGGCAGACAAGACCTATGTCTTCAATGATGCTGCCAATGTTGATTACCAGCGCGCTGTTGCGGCGGTAGCATCGGGTGCGACTGGCGAACAGGAGCCGGCACCTTCTCCTGTGTCTACCCAGACTGATCTTTCAGGATTAGATGTTCCTGGAGATGGGGTACCTATCGAGGCGCAACCTCTTTCTCCTTCCGAGATGGGCACCACTCAAATTTCCGAGACAAGCATTATGCGAAGCATTCCTGAAGCGGAACAAAATAGCGATTTCTTTGCAGCGCAGCAGCCTGATTTTCAGGATTGGACACAGGGAGTAAAGAAAAAGCATCGTCATCGTGGACTGAAAATCTTTTTCGTTATCCTTGTTCTTCTTTGTCTGATTGGTGGTGGAGGAACGTTCGCTTATGTTCAGGGCATAGGTTTCCCTTCCCAGCAGGACCAAATTAGCACCTTGTTTAGCGATCCTTCGAATAATGAAGTGTATGCATCAAATCTTGACGATACCAGCAAGGCGCGTTTTTCCGATATGATCACGTCGGGAAGCACTATCTCGGTTGATGGAACAGTCAACAACCTAAGCAGCGCTGATGTATACGTAACTGCAACGACGCCGCAAGGGGGAGAGATTCCTTATCAGGTTTCTCTTGTTCGAGATGGTATCGGCTGGAAAGTTTCAAATGTTTCATTGGCCTTTGCAAGCCAGGTAGCGCAATAATAAGTTGCACACCCTTAAAGAGATTCGGGGCTGGTATAAACTAAAACGGAAATCCAGCCTTGTTTCATAACGCATAAGTAGTCTTTCTTTGAAAGGAACAAAGCATGGCAATCGAAAAGACCTACAGCATGATTAAGCCTGATGGTGTTCGCAATGGTCATATTGGCGAAATCGTCAATCGCTTTGAGCGTGCTGGGCTTAAGATCGAGCGTATGGAAATGGGAATGGTTACCCCAGAACAGGCTGCTGCGAATTATGCAGAGCATGAAGGCAAGCCATTCTATGATGGTTTGATTTCTTATATCACTTCTGGTCCTGTAGTAAAGATGGTAGTTTCCGGTGAAGGTGCGGTAAAGAAGTGCCGTTCTCTGATGGGTGCTACCGATCCTGCTGAAGCAGCTCCTGGAACTATTCGTGGTGACTTTGGTTTGATCATGGATGAAAACGTAATCCATGGTTCTGATTCGGTTGAATCTGCTGAGCGCGAGATTGGTATTTTCTTTAAGTAGGCACTTTTTTAAAAAATGTCGTGTATTTTACGAGCCCTGGCGCTATGCTAGGGCTCGTAGTGTGTAGGAGAGTTGTTTTATAGCAAAGGTATACTTCTTGTTTTGCTGCAGGATTTATGTGGTGTGGTAAAATTCATGTTTACGATTGCTCACAAACAGTTTTAAGGATGATGCATGTCTTTCCTTGATTTTATACAGAATGCTACTTCGTCAAATTCGTACGATATGGCTATTGACTTAGGTACGGCAAATACTCTAGTTGCCATTACCGGTCAAGGTATTGTTATTAACGAGCCTTCGGTTGTTGCTATCGAACGTAGTACTCATCGCGTGCTCGCTGTTGGTCATGAAGCAAAAAATATGATCAACCATACGCCTGATACCTTTTCTGCAGAACATCCGCTTCATGATGGCGTAATTGCTGACTATGATGTAACAGAAGCTATGATTTCTGCGTTTATTAATAAGGCGGCTCCCCGTCGTTATCCTTGGCAACCAAAGCCGCGCATTGTGGTATGTATCCCTTGTGGTGCAACCTCTGTAGAAAAGCGTGCGGTATTTGAAGCCACCATTCAGGCGGGCGCACGTCAGGCTTACTTAATCGAAGAACCCATGGCAGCCGCTATGGGTGCTGATTTGCCTGTAACCGAACCTACTGGTTCGATGGTTGTAGATATCGGTGGCGGCACTACTGAGGTTGCGGTTATTTCTTTGGGTGGCATTGTAACCTCCTCTTCTTTGCGTCTTGCCGGCAACCGTTTAGATGAAGCAATTGCGATGCATTTGCGTGATCTTCTTGGAATTAAGATTGGCGAGCGCACTGCCGAGGTCATTAAGATTAAGATAGGTTCTATTCTGCCTTTCGAAGATGGTCGTGAACGTGACATGATTATCTCTGGACAAGATGTACTTACCGAACAGCCAAAGGAAGTTACCATTCAGTCCGAAGATGTTCGTGATGCACTTCAAGCTCCCATTGATGAAATGGTGGTACATATTAAGGAAACCTTCAAGAAAACTAACCCCGATTTAGCTTCGGATATTATTTCTAATGGCATCCTCTTAACGGGTGGCGGCGGATTGCTCAATGGTCTTGACCGTTATTTCTCGCAGCAGCTTGAAATCCCTGTCTGGACCAGTGAGACAGCATTGACCAATGTAGTAACAGGTTGCTTGAGGGTCCTTGAAACGCCAACGGCATTAAAGCAAATACTTTCGAGATCAAAATAGGAGATCTTCGCATACGATGGCCCTGAACTTGAACGATAAACGCATCCCATTCGGTGGCCAATTCAATTCAACGATGTTGCTGGTATTATTACTGGTGATTTCGCTGGTTTTGGTCGTTGTTTATGCGCGCGAAGGGGAGGAAGGTCCTCTCCATACCATACAAGATTCCACTTCAGCTTTGTCTTCCCCTCTCTCATCCATAGGGGCGGCAAGCAGTTCTTTGGCGGCATCAGCTACCGCCTCACTTGAGGATTTAACCGCAGATGGTCAAACGATGAATCAGCTGCAGGAAAGCAATGCTACCTTAAGTCAAATGGTGGTCGAGCTAGAAGAATATCGTCAGGAGGCTAATCGCCTCGAATCACTTATTGGTTTACATGATGCATACGGATTTACTTCTGTAGCGGCGCGCGTGACGGGATATTCTTCCGATTCATACAATCGCATTATCACTATAGATGTAGGCTCAGCTTCAGGCGTAACTGAAGGCTTGCCAGTTATGGGCACAACGGGTGTTGTTGGGCAGGTAATATCGGTAAGTACGTATTCTTCCCAGGTTCGTCTTTTAAACGATGCTCAAAGTGGCGTTGCTGTAATGCTGCAGTCATCGCGTTCGGAAGGCATTCTCTCGGGTTCCGTAGAGGGCGTATTGTATCTTGAAGGAGTAGATGAAGGGGTAGAAGTTACTGAAGGTGAAGCAGTAATCACTTCTGGACTTGGCGGAGGCTATTTTAGGGGTCTTGTTATTGGCACGGTTTCAAAAGTGGAACAGCGCCAAGGCGATGCTACTCGAACTATTGTAATTACCCCTAATGCTTCGTTTGATAACATCAGTGAAGTGCTGGTGGTGTTAGGTATGAGCAATAATGGTGCAGCAGATGAAAATCAATCGACTGCTAATGCGATTATTTCAGCCGTAGGACCTGATGCCCTCCTCGGAAACACTTCTGGAAATACCACTTCAAATACTGATCAAACGCAAAACAACTCTGATGGAAGTGGCGAATCTTCCGATTCGGGTTCAGATACTAGTACGAATTCTAATGAGGGAAGCGAGTGATTGCGATGCGTGAATGGATGCTTCCTCTTATTTGTTCAGCAATAATTGTTGTTATCCAGATAATCTTTGCTCCAATTTTGACCATTTTTTCAGTGGTTCCTAGTTTCATAGTGGCATTCGTGCTTGTTCTCTCAGTGTTGCGGAGGCCAGATTCAACGTATGGGTACGCATTTGTGTTGGGTCTCGTTGCGGATTTGCTCTCTCAAACGCCTGTGGGATTGACGTCGCTTTTGCTTTTAGCGATAACCTTTGTACTTTCACGCGTCTTTGAGGTACTTGATGACACCAGCATTACCATGCCTCTTATTGCGTTTGCGGCAGCAATTTTCGTTTTTGAATTTGTTTTTATACTTGTGTTGCTCATTGTCGGTTATCAGGGTGGCTTTATCGAGCTGTTCTTGCAGCGGGTTCTTCCTGCTACCGTTATGAACGTAGTTATTGCTGCTCTCTTGTTTGTAATTATGAGGCGCTTACCTCTTGCGCAGCAGGTTAATGATGCGTGGAAGGTATCAGGCAGCGGTCGATTCCACTAAACCTCAGGTGTTGTGTTTATGCTATCGGCCATTCTAACAACTATTGCTGCGCTTATAGTGCTCGGTGTTCTTGCTGTAGTGATCTTTCGGGTTCGCTCTCAGTCATCTCAATCGCGCACGCGTGATCGCATGCAGGTGAAATCAGTTACTTCGGTTGGCATTTCTGCGCAGACTCCGAAAACTTCGTCAAGTTCAGGGTCGGGTGCCTCGTTTGGTGGAACTTCGGTAAGTGGGGAAGGCCTTCGAAACCGATTTATCGCAGTTGGCGTGTTGGCTGCGGGAGTTTTTAGTGCGCTTGGAGTACGTCTGTTCGGTCTTCAAATCTTGGAGAGTGCAACATATAGCGAAGAAGCGCAAGCTAATCTTTACACAACAGTGAGCACCCCTGCTCCTCGCGGAGTAATTTATGATTCTCAAGGGGTTGCTCTGGTAACCAACCGCCAGGTTCAAACCGTTTTAGCGGATTCTGAAGTGGCGGATAACACAGATGTACTTCTGCGTCTGTCTGCTCTTTTGGGAATTCCCTATGAAGTAGTTCGTTCTCGTGTTTTAGATTCATCGTCAGGCGCCCAGAGTCAGCGCGTGGTTGCAAGTGATGTAAAGCTGCGTGATATAGCCTACATTTCAGAACATCGCGATGCTTTTCCTGGGGTAACAACTCAGGTTAGAACAACACGTTCTTATCCGTACGGTGCGCTTGCAGCGCATGTGTTGGGGTATACCGGCACCGCTTCGGAAGATGATTTAAATAACGTTGCTGAAGGCCGTGACATACAAAGTGGCGATGCGGTTGGTAAGAGCGGCGTGGAGCAAACCTATGATGCCCTTATCGCAGGTGATCACGGACAGCGTATCTTAGTAACTGATGCATCAGGTGTGGTTCAGCAGGTGGTAGCTGAAACTGATCCCACCAAAGGCAATGATGTGTATCTGACAATAGATGCGCGCGTGCAGCACGTTGCTGATGTCGCTCTTCAAGAAGCGGTAAGTGGTGGTACTGGTACGGCGGCTGCTTGCGTGGTGATTGATGTACAAACAGGTGGCATCGTTGCTATGTCGAATTATCCCACCTATGAGCCGGAGCGCTTTATTGGTGGTATTTCGCAGGATACTTGGGATGCCTACCAAACCGAAGAGTCGCACTATCCGTTAATGAATCGTGCGATTGCAGGTACTTACCCTGCAGCTTCGTGTTTTAAAGCTTTTACGGGTCTTGCGGGCCTTACTTATGGTTTTGCTGATACCTCACGTACCTGGAATTGTACGGGTACATGGACAGGGTTTGGTGACGAGTTTCCTCAGAACTGCTGGCTTGAAACTGGTCATGGTGCCATCACTTTCCGAGAAGGCGTCATTGAATCTTGTGACACCGTATTTTATGAAATTGCTAAAGATTTCTATGATGCTCGTGGGACGATTGGCAATGAAGCTATGCAGGATTTTATTAAAGAGTTTGGTTATGCTGCATCCACGAATATCGATCTGTCAGGTGAAGCCGAAGGACGTATTCCGACACCGCAGTGGAAGCAGGAGTACTTTAAAGACGTTCCAGAAGAAGCGCAATGGCTTCCAGGCGATATGTCGAATATGGTTATTGGTCAGGGCTATGTGCTGGTAACCCCCATCCAGGTTGCTCGTGCTTATGCGGCAGTGGCAACAGGAAAATTACTGCGCCCTCACCTGTTGAAAGAAGTTCGCAATTCGTTAGGAGAAACCGTTCTCTCGTTCGAAACAATAGAAGACTATCATCCAGATGTTGATCCCTCTTTGCTGGCTGTTATGCAGGATGCGCTTCATGGCGTAGCGACGGAAAATGCTTCGGTATCTGCTGACTTCGGCCAGTATTCCTGGAGTGCTGCAGCAAAAACAGGTACTGCTGAAGTTGCAGGGAAGCAAGATATGGCTTGGTTTTCCTGCTACGCCCCTTACGAAGAGCCCCGATTTGCTTTAGCTCTCTGTTTGGAAGAAGGTGGCAGTGGTGGCACAACTGGTTCACCTATCGCTGCTCGCATCATGGATGCCGCTATACAAACTCTTGATGGCAGTCTAAACGAAGAACTGACGGTTCTTTCTGCTACTGAAGTTAACAGTAGCTCAGAAAATACTGATAATTCCGACAATACAAGTAATGAAGATTCAGAAGAGTAGGTGTCTTGAATGGCTCAGATGATGAACGAAATCAGTTCTGTGCGCCCACAGGACCCCACTGTTGCAAAAACGTTTAAACCAAGACGGTTTAAGTATCTCAACCCACCTTTCATCTTTTTTATGCTGGTGTTGGTTGCCTATGGATTGATCGTACAGTTTTCTGCTACTGCATCCGACCCGGATTACAGCTTTTCTCGACAGCTTATGGGTGTCGGAGTGGGCGTAGTTTTGTTCGTTCTTATTACTCGATTGGATTATCACGTATTGTCGGGCTATACCACCGTATTTCTTATCATCAATGTGGTACTCCTACTTTCACCGCACATACCTGGCATTGGCGTTGAAGTTAACGGTGGTCAATCGTGGATTAATGTTGGTATTCAGCTGCAACCTGGTGAGTTTGCCAAAGTCACGGTTGTGTTGCTCGCTGCTTCAGTGATGGCGCGCTATGGCGGCAGACTTAACGATCTGCGTGAGTTTATAAAAGCGCTCTTAATTTTGGCAGTACCTTTTATTTGTGTAATGACACAGCCAGACTTAGGAACTGGTTTGGTCTACCTGATGATCGCAGGGTTTGCTCTTATTATTGGGGGAGCGAACTGGCGATTTATTGTGGGAACCATTGGTGTTTTAGTGGTGCTTGTTGCTGCTATTTTGCTTATCGATCCCGTGCTTGATCAGTTGTTTGGTCATGATGTACTTCTTAAGGATTACCAGAAATCACGTTTGACGGTATTTCTTGATCCGACTCATGATACTTCTGGAGATGGCTATAACTTACAACAGGCAAAAATTGCTATTGGTAGCGGTGGCCTTTTGGGTAAAGGCTTTATGCAGGCAACCCAGTCATCTTTGGGCTTTTTACCTGAGGCTCCGACAGACTTTGTTTTCTGCGTTTTGGCAGAGGAATTTGGGTTTATTGGCGCATTAGCTTTGCTTGCTTTTTACATTGGCCTCATTGTTTGCTCGGTGAACGTTGCAAGAAGTTCAGGTGATTTGTTTGGTACGATCATCGTTATCTGCGTAGTGGGAATGTGGCTTTTTCAGATATTGGAAAATATTGGTATGACCTGTGGCTTAATGCCGATTACCGGTATTCCACTTCCTTTTATCAGTTATGGTTCATCATTTATGATCGTAAACTTCATGATGTTAGGCTTGATAAACTCTGTTTGGGTGCATAATGGTCGCTAAGTGAAAGGGGACCGCCGTGAAGCTTCCAGTTGATATTCCTGCAGTACTTTCTGCTGCAATTGATATAGACCGAGCAAGTTCTATCCCGGTTTCAGTAAACATTCTTATCGACGAAAGTGCTTCACCGGATTTTCAGGTGTTTGTACGTGCTGGTTTTAACAGTGAATCACCTAATTCTCGTGTGATGGTAAGCTATTTTCCTTCTCAAACTCCTGATACGCATCTAGCCTGCGATTTAACTATAATCGCCGCTGCTCAAAGCGAATCAGTAGGTGCCCTAGCGCAAGCTTTCCGTGAACAGGGGACTCCTGTGTTGGTGGTTGCGGAAAACGGCGAGGAGGTATGCCGCCTTGCTAAGCAGAGCGGTCACGATTTGCCCGAAGGCGATGTGGTCTTCTTGCGCGATGCTGAGTTTGATGATGAATTAAAAGGAGAACTTGCTGACAAAATCGGTACTTGGATAGTATCTGCAGTTGATGCTGAGAAAAAAGCTGGCATTTTCGATAGCCTATCCATTTGTTCGCCGTCCGCTGGCTTATGACGCAATTTCTTCTACCTCGTTACAAAATGCCGGTATCGGTGTTGTGGTATTTGTTCCAGGTGCCGACATGCCGCTCATGACCGCGAATCAAATAAAGATGATTTTGCAAATCGCAGCAGCTTATGGTCAACCATTGGGGCCAGAACGCGTTTTGGAGCTCTTAGGCGTCCTCGTTAATGCTTTTATATTCAGGAACATATCGCGCCAACTTGCAGGCTTTGTGCCTGCGCTTGGTTGGGCTGTGAAGGGTGCTATGGGCTATCTCGGTACGCAGGCGATCGGACGTGCTGCAATTGAATACTTTGAGGGTGGTGGCAGCGTTGCAGGTTTGGTTGCTCTTGCGGGCAAAGCTACCAACGAAACCGCAAAAGTTGTCACTTTTGTTCAAAGTGAGCCTACCTTGCATTCAATAGGAGAAAAGGTTGCTCCCGTGGCTCGCAAGGCAGTTTCAGTAGCGCTTGATGCGGTGGCACCTGTTGCGCAATCAGCAGGGAAAACCATTCTTAGATCCATGAAGCCGGGTGCTCGAGGAAAGAAGTAGTCCGATCTTCGAAGGTAATCAAGGTGATTGGGGCGTATCGTATAAGGCGATACGCCTTTTTTGGTGTAGCTCAGAAGGCTGTCAAAAAAAGTTTTTAAAAAATGTTCTTGCACGCATTTCGATTTTCCATGTTACTAGCATTCGCTGCTGAAGCACGGGGTGTTAGCTCAGTTGGTTAGAGCGCCGGCCTGTCACGTCGGAGGTCGCGGGTTCGAGTCCCGTACATCCCGCCAGTTTGGTAATTCATGAAGCTCCCGTAAGGGAGCTTCATTTGTTTTAGAGACAGCCTCGATTCGTTACAGACTTGTATGCTCTTGGCATTCTGTTTAGTTTCAAATCGGTGTGGTGGTATAGTTTTGTTGCTTAATACTCAAGCGTGCTTTGATATTCGAGTGTGTTTTGAATATCGGTAGGAATACGGAGTGCGGTAAGGAATTGTGGGAAAATGGGGGAAACCGTTCAAGAAAAGCCTGTAGAAATTGCAGTCTTTGATTTTGATGGAACTTCTATTTCGGGTAATTCTCCCGTTATTCTGGTGCGCTATCTGAGGCGTAAAGGGTTGCTTAAGAAACGCATCTTTACCCGTATTATCTTCTGGGGTCTGCGCTATAAACTTCGACTTCCTCAAAATGAGAGCTGGGTTCGTGGGGCAGTTTTTTCTGCGTTCGAAGGTCAAAGGCAAGAAGAGGTCGACCGTTTCCTTGAAACCTTTTACGATGAACATCTAGAGCGAATATTTCGCGCAAAGGCAGACCAGGCCATTAACTATCACCGATCTTGTGGACGTGAGGTCTGGGTTGTTTCTGCGACCTTTGAGCCCCTTATTCGTCAAGCAATGAAAACCCATCAGTTTACGCATGAATTTTCAACGCGCATGGCTACCGATGAATCAGGTTGTTATACCTGCCAAGTTGAGGGGCTGCCAGTCGAAGGAGAGGAAAAACTCAATCGTATAACCGCCTACGCCAACGAGAAATACGGTGAAGGTAATTGGGTTATAACCCATGCGTATGGCGACCATCATTCCGATCGAGCGATGCTCCAGGCAGCGGTTAATCCTTGCGCTGTAACTCCCGATCGACCTTTGCGCCGTAGCGCAAAGGAACACGGCTGGGACATTCTTTCGTGGTAAAAATGTTCATTCCTTGTGAAAAAGGTACAAATAACTGACAAATCATTGATTGTTCACACAGCTTGCGTGAGCCTGATTTACAATTAACTGCGAGTAAATAACTAGCATTATTAAGAACAGCATGTACAACTGATACATTGGCAAAATGAGAATCAAAAGGAGGTGCACGATGATGAATGAGGAGTCAATTTTTGGCGGATCATCGTTTCAGGATCAAAATGCCCATTCCAATTCTTCTCAGGCATACCTTCAGCGTGCGGCTTCGGCAGTAGAAGAGGGCGATATCGTATTAGGTATTCACCTGTATTTGGCGGCATATGAACGCGCATTGCGCGAAAATAGAATTCCTAGTGAAGCAGTGCTTGAGGGAATGACGAAAGCATGGGATTTGGCAATTCGTGCCAAGCAGCGCTCACTGGCGGAATATATCTTTGAAAAGCTTGAGGCGTTTTGGACCCCGGAGGAAATGGCGCGTCATGCTCAAGAGTTACAAGAGCTTGCTTTTGACAAGCTGGAAGAATATGGGTTAGATCGCAGTCTTGTAGAAGATATGGCTGATATGGTTAGCCAAGATCTTATGGACGCTACCGACGATGTGCTGTACCGCTACGATGGTGATGTGGTTGATAATACGGCACTTCCCCTCAAACGCTCTGCGAAAAACGGTCAGCCTTCCTCGAAGGCTGAAAACGATAAACTGAATGAAGCTTCCAAAAAGGGCAGCATATCTTCTGGTGTCGAACAAAAAAACCGCAAATCCAAGTTCGCAGAACAACCCCTCAGATGATCCTGCTTCGGTATCTAAGGAAAAAGATTTCGCCGCTCTCAATCCGGCAGCCCTAACTTCTTCGTCTTCTGAAGAACGTAATGGTGGCGTGCATAATGAAGATAATGCGGGAGTAGATAAGGGTGCACTTGAAATCGAATCAGCAGTTATTCCTTCTGATTCCCCCTTGGCTGCTGCCTTTGCTCAGCTGACAAATCTTGCTACAGGTGCTGCCTCTAAGGAGACCCAGGAAGCCCCTCAGCAGCAGTTTAACTACCGCAATCTTGTAGGGTTTGATAAAGCAATCGCCTCAATGGCAAAGCTTGGGGTAGGGCGTGCCAAGGATCCTGAATTTGCTCAATTCTTGGAGATGCTCAATTTCCGTCATGGGATGCCAGGAATGCCAGGGCTGGGAACTCTTATTTTCCGTAGTCCTGCACGTGAAGATGCAAATTGTTTCATGGTGGCAACGGTCGGAGAACTTGGCTTGCCTGCAGTAAGAATGCGTCTTGATCGCAACGCTATGGGTCAGGTTGTTTTATGCGTTATGGCTTCTCCGAATTTTAAAGCGCGTTTGTCGGGGGTTTCACGCAGCGGATTCGACTCTCCAACGGTAGTGGTATTAGAGGATCTTGACCTCTGGGATTTACCGTTTTTTGACGGATCATTGGATGATGTGCAGTCGCTTTTAACCATTCAGCTTTCTCGCGGAGCGCGAGAGGCTCTTGCGCTTGTACAAGCTGCTCTCACGAGCCCTGAAGCGACGGTTCTTATCTCGGCTTCGGAACCGAGTGAGATCGATCCATTTTTCTGG